>Ga0265798_10003510_pt1 | contig 22237 bp, 19 predicted proteins | sample P3T30metagenome_FD_192430 | JGI IMG/M metagenome (GOLD analysis project Ga0265798, IMG submission 192430) | Plant litter microbial communities from East Loma Ridge, Irvine, California - P3 T30 | ecosystem: Environmental > Terrestrial > Plant litter > Unclassified | place: USA: California... | reverse complement strand
CCTTGCCATAGACGGGCAGGTCGGCGCCCGCGAGCGCCTTGACGATCATCAGCGGGATCAGCTTTTCGGGGAAGTGATACGGCCCGTAATTGTTCGAGCAGTTGGTGATCAGCACGGGCAGGCCAAAAGTGTGGCCCCAGGCGCTGACGAGATGGTCCGACCCCGCCTTCGACGCCGAATAGGGCGAACGCGGATCATAGGGCGTCTCTTCGGTGAACAGCCCGGTCTCGCCGAGCGAGCCGTACACCTCGTCGGTCGAGATATGGTGGAAGCGGAACGCCGCCTTCGCTGTGTCGCCGAGCGACAGCCAATAGGCGCGAGCCTCGCTCAGCATCGTGAAGGTGCCGACGACATTGGTCTGGACGAACGCGCCGGGGCCGTCGATCGAGCGGTCGACGTGGCTCTCGGCCGCGAGGTGCGTGATCACGTCGGGCTTGAACCCGGCGATCGCCGCGCGGACCGCGTCCGCATCGCAGATGTCGCCCTGGACGAAGCGGTAGCGGTTCGAACTCGCGACGCGCTCGACGGTCGTCAGCGTGCCCGCATAGGTCAGCTTGTCGAAGTTGAGCACTTCATGGTCGGTGTTTTCGATCAGATGACGGACGAGCGCCGACCCGATGAAACCGGCCCCGCCGGTGACGAAAATGCGCATATGTTATCCTTCAGGCCAGAGGCGCGAGCGGGCGGCCGTCATAGGGGAAAGGGCTGTCGAAATCGGCGAGCAGGGGCTGGATCGTGTCCTTGGCCGAAAGCTCGGGCGTCGATCCGGCGGGCATCGGCCAGTCGATGCCGATCGCAGCGTCGTCCCAGCGGATGCCGCCGTCATGATCGGGCGCATAGGTATCCGAGCATTTGTACGTGACTTCGCAATCGGGCTCGAGCGTCAGGAAGCCGTGCGCGAAGCCGATCGGGATGAAGAGCTGATCGCCGTTCTCGGCTGAGAGTTCGGCCCCGACCCACTGGCCATAGGTCGGAGAGTCGCGCCGGATGTCGACGGCGACATCGAAGATGCGCCCGCGGATGCAGCGGACCAGCTTGTCCTGTCCCCGCGGCGGCGTCTGGAAATGAAGACCGCGCAGGGTAAAGATGGGCACGGACAAGGAGTGATTGTCCTGCACAAAACTGCAGCTGATGCCGCGGTTCTCAAAGGCTGGACCCGAGTAAACCTCGGTGAACCAACCCCGTGCATCGCCGTAGCGCTTCGGTCTAATCAACTGAACGGGGCCATCTGTCATGGCCGACCGGATAGAAACTTGCTTGACGAACGGCAATGCAGGATATGCGATGCATCAGGTTTTTTAGGGTAACCGGCGCGCGTTTGCGGCTGACATGAGTGTGCGCTATCGGCGCATTTTCCATATCGGTAGCACTGGGCGCCCGTGAAGTTGAGCATTGGAGCAAGCGTGGCTAGTCATTCCCGGTCCGCGCATACGTACGACGCCGGCGGGCGTGGCCGATCACGCGGTCGGGGATCGCGACCAAAGACCCTATCGTGGCCAAGTGCCGATGCCTGGGTCGCTTGCCTGTTCGTCGTGATCTGCTTCCTGTTCGGCGGAAATTCCAAGTTTCAACTTCTCGCAGATGTCGTCCTTCGCCTCGTCTCGATCCTCGCGATCGGCTATGCACTGGTGCGAATGACGCCGGGTGATCGCCGCCGTGCGCGTCCGTTTGCATGGGCGATCCTGGCGTTCGGCGCGCTGATGGCGGCGCAGTTGATCCCGCTTCCCCCTGCGCTGTGGAATGCCATGCCGGGCCATGGCTTCTACCGGGATGCGCTGACCACCGTCGGGCTGGCGGACGAGTGGCGGCCGTGGTCGATGTCGCCCGACCTGACGCTGAACAGCCTGTTCGCGCTGTTCCCGCTGCTGGCGGCGGCGCTGCTGTTCGCGGTGCTGAACGATGACGGTCGCCGCTGGGTGCTGGATACGCTGCTTGCCTGCCTGGCGATCGCCGCGCTGCTGGGCATGCTCCAGCTCGTGTCGGGCAGCTATTACGTCTATCCGCACAACAACGAGGGGACCGGGGTCGGGTTCTTCGCCAATCGCAACCACCAGGCTTTGTTCCTTGCGATCGGCATGATCCTGATATTCGGCCGGTGGCAGTTGGCGGAGCATCGCAGTGCGCTGCCGCGCGTCGCGGCGATGCTGGGCGCGGTGCTGTTGCTGTTCCCGGTGCTGATCGTGACCGGGTCGCGGGCGGGACTGGTGGCCGGGCTGATCGCGTTCGCGGCGGGGGGCGCGGTGTTCGCGCGCAGCCTCATCGCGGGGCAGATCGGGTGGAAGCGCCTGGCGATTCCGGTGGCGGGGCTGACCGTCGCCGGACTGGCGCTGGCCGTCGGGGCCATGTCGTCGCGTCAGGTCGTCGTGCAGCGATTGTTCGAAACGCGTTCGACCATTGGCACGACGGAATTGCGGACTGCCAATCTGCCGGCGCTGGTTGAAACGACAAAGACATTCTTCCCGCTGGGTGCAGGATTCGGCACCTTCGATGCAGTATTCCGGCGATTCGAATCGAACACGTTGCTTCGCCCGACATATTTCAATCATGCTCATAGCGAGCCCATCGAAATCCTGATCGAAGGCGGGCTGCCGGCTGCGCTACTAATGATCGGTCTACTGGTCTGGCTCGCCCGCCGCAGCAGTATTCTGGTATCGTCGCGCAGGAGATCGTCGATCGTCGTGCTGTCGCAGGTTGGAGTTCTGGGGCTGATCCTGCTGATGCTCGGATCGCTCGTCGATTATCCAATGCGGACGCCGTTCCTCGGTGTCCTTGCGGTTCTCTTCCTGACATGGGCGAGCGGCGAGCGCGACGAGACTGGAATTGCCTGAGTGGCCCTTGGCACCGTTGACCACATGGGGTAACGCGGCGCCATTCAACAAGCGAGAATTTATATAGTGATGCGGCGTTTTTTGATCGCGGTCCTTGCCGCGTCCTCCCTCACAGCGTGCGTCCGGGACGATCCGCCCCTGATGCCCGGCTCGCATCTGGTCGTGACCAAGGACACGGACCTGCCCGCGCCGTCCGGGGGTGATATCGTCCGCTCGTCACGCGAATATCGGATCGCGCCGTTCGACCAGCTGAAGATCAGCGTCTTTGGCGTCGACGAACTCAATCAGACCATTCGCGCGGATTCGGGGGGCAATATCTCGCTGCCGCTCGCGGGTACGATCAAGAGCGCCGGCCTGACGCTGGAGGAATTCAGCGCCCTGTTGCGGACGCGTCTCGCGCAATATATCCGCACGCCGCAGGTCGCCGTGAACCTCGAGGAAACGACCAGCCAGAGCGTCACCGTCTACGGGCAGGTGCAGCAGCCGGGTCAGTTCCCGATCATGGGCAAGATGACGCTGCTCCGCGCGATCGCGCTCGCCAAGGGCGCCAGCGACGTCGCCAATCTCGAGGAAGTTGTCGTGTTCCGTACGATCAACGGCCAGGACATGGCGGCACTTTACAATCTGGAAGCCATCCGCCGCGGCACCTATCCCGATCCCGACATCTACGCGAGCGACGTGATCGCGGTCGGCGATTCTTCGAGCCGACGGTTGTTCCGCGATATCCTGCAGGCATCGCCTCTGCTGGTTACGCCGATCGTCGTTCTGCTTCAGCGTCTGTAGGAGCAGCGTTTCATGAATGCTTCCGAATCGAATTCGCACGATGGCTTTGCCGTGGCCAGCCGTGACGAGCATCTGGCGGTAACCACCAGCCGGACGCCGATGCTGACCCAGTATCTGATGATGGCGGTGCGTCGGAAATGGACGATCGTCGGCGCCATCGTCGTCTGCCTTGCGGCGGCGATCCTGATCACGCTGCTCGCCACGCCGAAATACACGGCCGTGACGCAGATCGAGATCAACCGTGAGGGTGCGCGCATCCTCAACAATGTCGAGAATGTGGAGCCGGAAACGAGCACCGCCGACCAGGAATTCTACCAGACGCAGTACACGATCCTCGAGTCGCGGGCGATGGCGGACCGGGTCGTCCGCAAGTTGCGCCTTGCCGATAACCAGCAGTTCTTCGAGACGATGCGCGCATCGACGATTGCCGACAGCTTCACCAACGGCCGGTCGAGCCTCTCGCGCGCCGCGCGCGAGGATGCGGCAGCGCATATCCTGACAGCCAATGTCTCGGTCGAGGGCATCCGCACGTCGCGTCTGGTCAACATCGAATGGACGAGCCCCGACCCGACGCTGTCCGCGCAGGTCGCGAGCACCTGGGGCACCAGCTTCATCGAGTATAATCTCGAGCGTCGCTACGATGCGACCGCCTATGCACGTACGTTCCTCGAGGGTCGGCTTGTCCAGTTGCGCCAGCGTCTCGAACAGTCCGAGCGCCAGCTCGTCAGCTATGCGCAGAACCAGGCCATTGTCAGCCTGCCGATCGGTGCATCGGACGCATCCGGCAAGGTCGCCGAGCGCTCGCTGACGGTCGATCGCCTCGGCGCGCTCAACACCGCGCTGTCGGAGGCAACCGCCGACCGTATCCGTGCCGAGAGCCGCATCGAAGGCAGCCGGTCAAGCGCGAGTTCGGAGCAGCTGAGCAACGCGACGATCAACAGCCTGCGCCAGCGTCGCGCCGAGCTGTCGGCGGATTACGCCCGACTGATGACGCAGTTCTCGCCCGACTATCCGCCCGCCAAGGCGCTGTCGGCGCAGCTGTCCGCGATCAACGCGAGCCTGTCGCGCGAGGAGTCGCGGGTGACCGGCGGACTTCAGAACGTGTACCGCGATGCGCAGCAGCGCGAGAACCTGTTGCAGAAGCAGGTCGACGCGTTGCGGGTCCAGTTCCTCGACCAGCGCCGCAGCGGCATCCAGTACAACATCTTCCAGCGTGAGGTGGACACGAACCGTCAGCTTTATGACGGCCTGTTGCAGCGTCTGAAGGAGATCGGTGTCGCCGCGGGTTCGAGCGAGAACAACATCTCGGTGATCGACACCGCGCAGATCCCGACGCGTCCGTCCTATCCGCGGCCGTTGCTGAACCTGCTGGCCGGGCTTGGCCTTGGTATCCTCAGCGGTCTTGCCCTAGCCTTTGCCCGTGAGCAGATCGACGAGACGATCGCCGATCCGGCGGACTTCGAGCGGCGCATCGGCCTGCCGATGCTCGGCGGGGTCCCCAATGTCCGCAGTGCGCACCCGCTGGAGGATCTTCGCGATCCGAAATCGGGGCTCACGGAAGCCTATCTGTCGATCCAGGCAAGCCTGTTGTTCTCGACCGACCACGGGCTGCCGCGATCGCTGGCCGTTACCAGCACCCGGCCGGCAGAGGGCAAGTCGACCACGGCGCACGCCTTTGCCTATGTCATCGGACGGTCCGGTTCGCGCACGCTGCTGATCGATGCCGACATGCGGTCGCCGTCGCTGCATGCCGACCTGTCCATTCCGAACGAGATCGGCCTCAGCGCCGTCCTGTCGGGGCTGGTCGATGTCGGTGAGGCGATCAACAAGGTCGACGGGTTGTCCTTCGACGTGATGACCGCGGGCAAGTCGCCGCCCAACGCCGCTGAACTGCTGCGTGGCCACCTGTTCACCGACCTGCTGCGTCAGCTTGGCGAGCGTTATGACTGCGTCGTGATCGATTGCCCGCCGGTCATGGGGCTGGCGGATGCGCCGATCATCGCCAGCGTCGCCGAGAGCACGGTCTTCGTGATGGAGGCCCGCGGCATCAAGGCACGCCTCGCGCTGATTGCGATCGATCGTCTGCACCAGGCACGGGCGCGCCTGACGGGTGCGGTCATGACCAAGCTGCCGCTCAACAATGGCGGTTACGGCTATGGTTACGACTATGGCTATGGCTATGGCAGAAGGACCGACGACTGATGCCGAAACGGCGTTCGTTATCGTTGACCCTGCCAAAGACATCGGAGTGGCCACGCTGGGTGATCGGGCTCTGGCTGGTCGTTCTGATCGGCAGTGCGGTAGCGGTCGTCTGTTCAGGCGTCGCGGCGGGGCTTCGCAACCGGCGTCCCGCCATCGCGCTGCAGTTCGCTCCCGGCGATGCGCGTGCGCTGTCGCGGATGGCGGATACGAGCCTGTTGGTCGAGGACGGGCAGCTCCGCGACCCGAGCGAGCCCCGGCGCTATGCGCGCGCCGCGCTCGCCCGCGATGCCACGCTGCCGGCATCCTGGCGCGTGCTGGGACTGACCGCGCCGGATGGTTCGGCCTTGTCGGTCAAACTGCTCGAAACCGCCGAACGGCTGTCCCGGCGGGACGCACCGACCCAATTGGCGCTGATCGAACTCGCGGTGGGTCGTGGCGACATCCTCGGCGCGCTGGCTCATTATGACATCCTCCTCCGCATCTCGAGCGCCTATGATGCGGTGCTGTTCCCCGTCCTCGTCGGCGCGAGCACCGAGCCGCAGATCCGTCAGGTGCTGGGTCAGCAACTGCTTCGCGCGCCGATGTGGCGGCGCCGGTTCCTGGCGTACATGGTGAACGCCGCGACGCCCTATCCGGTGCAGGCTGACCTGTTTTCCGCGATCGCGAAGGGCGGCAAGGCGTTTCCCGACAGCGACATCGTCGCGTCGCAGGCGACCAACAGCGCGCTTGGCGGCAACTATGCGATCGCACGCCATCTGTACGGCCTGGTCGCACCGGGCGAGGTCACGCAGCGCCTGCGCAATGGCGGTTTCGACAAGGATGGCGGCGTGCCGCCGTTCGACTGGCAATATGACAGCGACGGCGCGTTGACCGTTGCGGTTGCATCCTTTGGTCCGGGTCGGCGACTAGAGATCATCAGCGAGCGCGGCGACGGCGCGCGCGCGGCACGGCAGCTGTTGTTCCTGGCACCCGGCCGCTATCTGCTCGCGGCACAGGTCGGCGGAATCGAGGGTGAGCCTGCGGGACGCCCGTACATGACGATGACCTGCGCCGATGCCGGAACCCCGCTCCTGACGGTCGATACGCAGCCCAAGGCACGTCGCGTGGCCGGGATGGTCAGCGTGCCGAATGGCTGTGCTGTCCAGTGGCTCGAGCTCGGTATGCGACAGGATCCGAATGGCGCGCGCGCCGCGGCCTGGGTCGACGGCGTCGCCATCGACCGCGTCGGCGGCTGAGCGCAGCTCGCTGCCGGCGCTGCAATAGCGCCTGTACTGCATAAAGGGAAACGGCGCCTGACGCGGCCGCGGTAAGCGCCGCGCGTGGGGGCAGGGGGCTGCTGGTCGCCATATGACGGCGTTATCCGTCCCGAATCACCTAGCGGCTGTTTGAATGCCTGGGACGTGGCCGTCGGCAAGCTGAGTGCCGGGGGCCCCGACCGGATTTGCGTCTCCGGTCGATCGTAGGAAACTGTGGCGGAGCAGGGCGCGAAACGCCCCGCTCCGCCTGCCGGCGTCAGCCGACTGTCACGGTCTCGAGCTGTGGCAGCGGGAACACCAGAGTCTGTCCCTTGAACGCGGCCGAGCCTTCGAAGAACGCGCGGAAGTGCCACGGAAGCACGATCAGGTAATCGGGCGACTGACCGAGAAGATCGGTTTCGGCGACGATCGGCAGGAACGTCCCCGGCGTGAACTTGCCGTACTTCTCCGGGTTCACCTCACCGACGGCGACGACGCGGTCGGGGGTCAGATCGCAATATTGCAGCAGCACATTGCCCTTGGTCGACGCGCCGATCGCCGCGACGGTCTTGTTCTCCGACCGCGCGCGATCGAGGAATTCGAGCAGCGCGGTGCGCGATGCCGCGACGCGCTCGGCAAAGGCGTTGAACGGTTCGAGCGTGTCGAGACCGGCTGCGGCCTCGCGGTCGAGGATCGTCTGCACGGCCGGATCGATCGCCTCGCCATCCTTGGCGCGACGGACGGTCACCGAGAAGCTGCCGCCGTTGACGTCGTTGAACTCGACATCGGCGATATGCAGACCGACGCGCTCCGCCATCCACTGGATCTGGCGCAGCGCGTAGAATTCGAGATGCTCGTGGCAGACCGTGTCGTAGGAATTGGTCTCGAGCATCAGCGGCATGTAGCTCTGCTCGAACACCCAGACACCGTCGTCGGCCAGGATCTCGTGGACCTGGCGCATGAACTCCATGGGCGCCTCGAGGTCGTAGAACATCGAGAAGGACGTGACGACCTTCGCCTTGCGACCCGGAAACCGCTCCTTGACGAGCGCCGACGAGAAGAAGTCGGGGATGAGGTCGACATAGTCGGGGTAATATTCGCGGAACTTGGTGCCCGTCGGATCGACGCCGACCAGCGTCAGGCCGACATCGCCATAGGCCTGGAGCGTGGTGCTGTCGTTGCTGCCGATGTCGACGATCAGGTCGCCGGGGGAGAGTTCGACCATCGAGCGGATATGCGCGACCTTGCGCTTGAGATGCGCGACCATGCTGGCGTTCAGACCCGAGCGATAGCCGTAATTGTCGCCGTACATCTCGCCGAGATCATAGCTGTGCGCGAGCTGCAACAGGCCGCAGCAGCCGTCCTGGCCGAAGCACTTGACGAGCTGCAACGGACCGGTGGTGACGTCCTGGTCGGTGCTCGCGGGGAAAACGCCGGTCAGCATCTGCTCGCCGAGGTCGAGCACGAGTTCGAGGTTGGTGTTGCCGCAAATGCGGCATGCGTTGGCTTTATGGTACATCGGCGATCAGTCCTCGCGACTTGTGGTGAGAATATCTAGGTCCATGACGTCGGCTTCCACCATGCGGCGGACCAACTCGTGAAAGCTGACCGATGGCGCCCAGCCAAGCGCCTTCAGCGCGGATGGGTCGCCGACCAGCTCGACGCCGGCTCTAGGCCGACTGAAGCGTGGATCAAGTCGAACATATTGCTGGTAGTCGAGGCCGACGATGTCGAACGCCGTCCTGGCGAAGTCACGGACGCTGTGCGTGTGCCCGGTCGCGACGACATAGTCCGCGGGTCGATCGGCCTGCAGCATCGTCCAGGCCGCCGCGACATAATCGCCGGCATAGCCCCAGTCGCGTCGCGCATCGAGGTCGCCGAGCATGACATGATCGTCGAGCCCGGCCTGGATGCGTGCCGCGGCGCGGGTAATCTTGCGGGTCACGAAGCTGGTCGGCCGAAGCTCGCTCTCGTGATTGAACAGGATTGCCGAGCAGGCGAAGATGCCGTGCCGGTCGCGGAAGGCGTCGATCATCGCATGCGCATATTGCTTGGCGGCGCCGTACGGGCTGCGCGGATCGAGCCGCGTCTCGGCGGACTGCGGGGCAGGGGACCGCGCGCCGAACATCTCGCTGCTCGACGCCTGGCAGAAGCGCGTCGCCGGCGCGATCGTCCGGATCGCCTCGAGGATCCGAACGGGGCCCTGACCGTTGACGTCGCCCATCGCGACCGGATCGTCGAACATCCCCGAGCCGGTCGAGAATGCGGCGAAGTTGTAGATCTCGTCGGGGCGGATTTCGGCGATGAGGTCGTTGACCTCGTCCTGGCTGGTCAGTCCACAGCGGCGCAGGTCGATGCCCTCGACGCTGCGATCGCCCGGGTTGGCGTGCCGCGACGTGCCCGTCACCCGGTATCCCCGGGCGAGCAGGTGCCGCGTCAGCAGCCGCCCGTCCTGACCGGTCGCACCGGTGATCAATGCGCTGCGCTCACCCATGCGACGCAGGCCGTTCGGTGCCGTAGCCACCACGTGCGGCGATCCAGCGGCTGAAGCGATTGGAGAAGCGACTGCCCTCGACGAGCTGGTAGACGCTCGACGCCTGTGCATGGCCGCGCGCGCTCAGCAACGCGACGACCAGCGCATGGGTGGCGGCGCCCGGCAGGATGGCGATGGGATACATCCAGAGCTTGTCTTTCCACGTGATGTTCGGCCGGAGCCGTTCGTCATACTCTTTCGTGCCGTAGACGCCGTAGGCCCGCCAGACGAGCAGCTTCTGCGGCTGGCGCCACGGGTGGCGGACGACGACGTCGGCCTTTGCCGTGTCGGCGAAGCCTGGAAAGCTCCAGATCAGATCGGGCCAGAGGAACATCCAGATATGGAAGCCGCGCGCGGTCCACATCGCATTGCCGATGCGGATGCGGATCAGCGGCTGGCCCAGCGCGGTTACCCGGTCGAGTCCGTGCTGGAACAGCACGCCGACATGCACGAACAGCGAGCCGTAATAGGGCTGGCGCGCACGGGACAGCCAGGTCGACCGCCGGACGATCGCGCAGCCGATGAACGACAGGGCGTCGCCCAGATCGGTCAGCATGCGATCGGCGTCCGCCGCACCATAGGTCCTGCGCCCGTCGAACTTCAGCCGGCGCCGTTCGAAGACGGTATCGAGGGTACGATCCCGAACTTCGGCATCGACCACGACGAGATCGGGATCGCTGGTCGCGAGTTCGGCGAGCACCGCCGCGATCGCGCCGGGGACCAGCGTGTCGTCGTCCGAAAACAGCCAGCAATGCGCGCCGCGGGCATGGCCGACCGCCTTGTCGAAATCGGCGTCGATCCCCGAATTCGTCGACTCGCGAACATAGCGCACGGCGGGGTGCCGCGCGGTATAGGCGGCGACGACGTCCGCGGTGTTATCCGGCGACGCGCCGTCGAGCACGACCACCTCGACGCCGTCCTCGAGCTGCGAGACGATCGAGTCCAGCGTTTCCCCGATCATGTCGGCACGCTTGAACGTGGCGATGCAGATTGAAAGACGGATCATGCGGTACGGCCCAGTACGCGGTGGCGGACCGCGTTCGCCGCCTCGAACGCCGAAATGAATGTCGTCGCCGGTAGCCGGAAGGCCAGCCGGACAAGCGCGAACTCAGCCGAACGGGGATAAATCTTGTCGAACAGTCGTTCCAGATCCTGCAAGCTTTCCCGCTCGGGTTTGCGCGCCGCGGCCTGTTTTGCATACATGAACATGACGATCGTGAACTCGTTTCGCAGTATCCTGAGCGTTTCGCGATATTCGATACCGTCGTAGCCAAAGATGTCGCCGACGAGCGACGTATAGCCGTCGATGGCCAAGGCGTAACGCGGCACGATGCCACGGTCGGCAAACGAGTCATTCTCTCCGCGACGACGGACCAGGGGATCGCATACAAAAGCGATCTGCAGTCCGTGGTGCCGCATCTGCAACAGCAGGCGGGCCGCGTGCGCCCAGCAGCTGCCGTACCGAAGATCCGCGGTATCGCGGTCGACGTTCCATGTCGAACGGCGCACCACGAGGCCGGAGATGAAGCTGAACAGTGCTTCCGACGTCAGCGCGTCCTTGAAATACGCGGCTTGGGAAGACGGATCCCGCACGGCGATCGTCCGCGTTGCGCCGGCAAGTACGGGATGGCGGGGCTGGATCGTCTTCATCACGGCGTCGCAATTGCTGTGCGACAGGAGAACGACGTCGGGTCGGCGGGCAATATAGCCGAGGACCGTCTGCACGGCGCCCGGTTCGACGAGATCGTCGGCGCTCAGCAACCAGCAATAGTCCGCGCGCGCCAGTTCGACGACCAGTGCCATATCGACATCGATGCCGTCGCGGGTTTCCTTGCGATGATAGACGATGGCGGGACATCGATCCGCCCATGATCGTACGACCGCCTCCGTCGAATCCCGCGATCCTCCGTCGACGATCAGTATCTCGACATCATCGGGAAGCTGAGCCGTGATGCTGCTCAGCGTTTCCCCGATGATGTGTCCAAAATTATAGGTTGGAATGCCGATCGTCAGGACTGGCGTGCTGGTCATCGACCACGCAGCCAGCGTACGATCATCGTCGCGCCGGGGACTTTCCGTGCGAGACGCAGCGGCGCGCCGCGGCGATAGGCCCGGCGGATATCGTCCGTGGCGCGCTGATAGTCAGCTCGCGCATCGGTCGAAGCCAGGTCATGATTGTCCTCACGGGCATACCAGTCATTGACGCCGGTCCGGCGAAACGGAACATAGCCCTGGCCGGCGAGATACCGGCGCACCGTGAGGTCGGTGCCCTCGCTGTTGTCCTCGATCAGCAGGATCGTCGGGATCCAGCGATCGAGATCGAGCCCGCGCAGGGCGCTCATCTCATGGCCCTCGACGTCGATCGAGATGAAATCGATGCCCGGGGTCGCCTTTGCTTCGGCCAGTATCGAGTCCATCGTTCGGACCGCAACGTCGATCGGCCTGCTCTCGAACCCAAATCGCGCGATCTTCTTGGCGGCCGAGGCTTCGTTCGTCGCAAGAAGCGATACCCCGTCGGCGTGCGGTGCACCCTCCGCGATATGCAGGGTGGCGGTGCCGGCCTGATCCGATGCTGCACATTCGAACACCTGCGCCTTGCGTTCCTGGCGCAGCTTTGCGGCCAATGCCGGGTTCGGTTCCACCAGGACGGTCGACCACCCAAGCTGCTCGAGGCGCAAGGTCGTGCTGCCGTAGACGCCATCATTGGCGCCGACCTCGACGCACTGGCCGCGATAGTCCGGCGCAAACATGGTTTCCAGGATTCGGTCTTCGCCGAACTGCGAATAATAGGTCATCGGCGTTCCTTCAAGAAAAGCTCAGGCGTCGCAAGAGCGATGCAGCCTGTTCGCGCGCCGCAACATAGCGCAGCGCCGTCGCGGCAAAGCACACACCGGTTGCTACCGCGGCGCTGGCACCCGCGACTAGAATTCTGGTCACATCGTGCATCGGCGTCAGCCACAACAGCGGAATGGTCACCGCGGCAATGGCCAGGCTGATCGCGAACGCGATGCCGACGTCGCCAAACAGCCACCGCAGCGCGATTGATCGCAGAATCCGGCGATGAGTAATCCAGGTGCCGAGCGGCACGTAGAGCGCGAACAGCACGCACCAGGCCAGGGCCGCGCCGAATATCCCCTTCATGGATACGAACACGAGCAGAAGCGGGACATAGAGGGCGACCAGCATCAAATTGATGATGACCGGCGTTCGCGCGTCACCCGATGCGACCTGCGCGGCGAAGGGAAAATACATCGCGCCGTGCAAAGCCGATCCGGCCGCGATCAGTCCGATCAACGGCGCAACCTCACGCGCGATTACGGCGTCTCCCGTCCACAAGCGGACGATCGGTTCAGCGGCGATGATGATCGCCATCGACGCGGGGAAGAAGAACGAGCAAAACAGCGACGTCCACTCGCCATACCGCTCTGCCAGCCGATCATCCTCGCCGCGCTCGAGCATAGCGGTAAACCGGGGATACACGACGTTGTAGACCGGGTTGATCAGGCCGTAGAGCGCACGCCCCATCACGCTGGCGAGCGCGTAAAGTCCGAAGGCCTGCAGCGAGACGAGCTTGCTGACGATCGCACGATCGAGTTGCGATAGCGTCACGGCGAGCACGGTCAGAATGCTCATCCCGATGGAGAAGCGCCAGATGGTCGAAAGCGTCCGGAGTTCGAATGAACCGCGGGCTTCCGATCCCAACCGGCGCCACGTCATCGTGCGGAACACCAGAAGCTGGATGAACGCGGCGATGGCCTGCCAGACGAACAGGATCTCGATCCGCGGGACGATGGCGATAACGATGGCGCCGCCGATCTGGCTGACGATGGCGAATGCCAGCGTAATCAGGCTCACGGTTCGGACCTGATGCGCGCCGATCAGCGCGCCGCTATAGATGCCGACCGGCCACCGGCATGCGAGGATCAGCCCCATGATCGCGATGCTGGTCGTGACGACGCCGATATCGAGCGCGTCCGGGTGAAGCCAGCGGCTCGCGACCAGCGGCGCCGCGACGGCAAGCGCGATGCCGATGACCAGTCCCACGCCGAGATACAGACGCGCGAGTGTGCGAAAGAGCGGGATCGCCGCCGCATAGTGTCCGGTCGTTCCGGCGCGTGCGACTTCGCGACTCACCGTTGGGCTCAGGCCCATGTCGAGCAATTGCAGCGAGCCCTGGAGCAGCGCGAGAAAGCCAACCAGCCCATAGGCTTCAACACCGAGAATCCGGATATAGACCGGCACCACGGCAAGGCCGACCGCCATCGTGATGCCGGTTGCGCCGATGCCGACTATGATGTCATCGCGGCCGCGCATCATTCACTCGTGGAAGTCGGCCGCGCGAAATCCGTGCTGGACGATCAGTTCGTCGCGCTGGGCGGCGCGCAGGTCTTCCTCGACCATTTCGGTGACGAGCGTGTCGAAATCGATGCGGGGCTTCCAGCCGAGCTTGGCGTGCGCCTTCGACGCGTCACCGAGCAGCGTCTCGACTTCGGCGGGGCGATAATAGCGCTCGTCCACGCTGACCAGGCAACGCCCGTCCGCGGCATAGCCCTTTTCGGAGGCGCCGGTCCCTTCCCAGCGGATCGCAATGTCGAGCTTGGCAGCCGCGGTGGTCACGAATTCGCGCACGCTGTACTGAACCCCGGTCGCGATCACGAAATCCTCGGGCTCGTCCTGCTGCAGCATCAGCCACTGCATCTCAACATAGTCCTTGGCATGGCCCCAGTCGCGCTTGGCGTCGAGATTGCCGAGATACAGGCAGTCCTGCAGCCCGAGCTTGATGCGGGCCAGCGCGCGCGTGATCTTGCGCGTCACGAAGTTCTCGCCGCGCAGCGGGGACTCGTGATTGAAAAGGATGCCGTTGCACGCATACATGCCATAGGCCTCGCGGTAGTTCACCGTGATCCAATAGGCATAGAGCTTAGCGACGGCGTAGGGCGACCGCGGGTAGAAGGGGGTGCGCTCGGTCTGCGGGGTTTCCTGGACGAGCCCGTAGAGTTCCGACGTCGACGCCTGATAGAAGCGCGTCTTCTTCTCGAGGCCGAGGATCCGGACCGCCTCGAGAATGCGCAGCGTGCCCAGCGCGTCGGTATCCGCCGTGTATTCGGGGACTTCGAACGACACCGCAACATGACTTTGCGCGGCAAGATTGTAGATCTCGTCGGGCTGTACTTGCTGGATGATGCGGATAAGGTTGGTGGAGTCCGTCAGGTCACCATGATGCAGGAAGAACCGGACGCCGTCTTCGTGCGGATCCTGGTACAGGTGATCGATACGCGCGGTGTTGAACAGCGAGGCGCGGCGCTTGATGCCATGGACGATATAGCCCTTCTCAAGCAGCAGCTCGGCCAGATATGCGCCGTCCTGCCCGGTAACACCCGTGATCAGGGCGACTTTTCTTTCCGACGACATGGATCGTAGACCTCATTGATTTTCCGGGCGCAAGGCGGACACGGCGCGGGACGCGCGTCCGCTCCTCGGGCGAGCGGGGTTCTTAGCCGCTCGACCGCCAAAAGCAACCGCGCTGTGGGTTGCGGCTCCGCCAGTTATATCGCACTGGCGAGCCGTCCTCAGAAATTCGGGTGAACATCTTGCCAGCAGTCGATATCGTCATCGTGAACTGGAATGCTGGGTCTCAGCTGAAAGACTGTATCGAGTCGCTGTTCCTGCATGAGCAGGCTCTGTTGGGATCCGTCACGATCGTCGACAACGCCTCGGTCGACGGCTCTGCGGACTTTTGCCGGACGGATGCACGGGTCCGCTTAATTGAGCCGGGGCGCAACCTCGGCTTCGGTACCGCGTGCAACCTCGGTACGGCGGGGGGGGATTCGGACTATGTTCTGTTCCTGAATCCCGATACGCGCTTTCTCCGGCCGACACTGGCCTCCGTCGTCGCGTTCATGGAGCGGCCGCAGTCTGCGCAGATCGGCGTGTGCGGCATCAGGCTGGTCGGCGAGGACGGCACGACGTCGAAGCACTGTGCGCGACTTCCATCGGCAATGACGTTTCTCAATCTGAGTGCAGGGCTCTCGAAATTCTGGCCTGCGACATTCAAGCCGGTCGAGCTGGTCGAGTTCGATCACGAGCATGACTCGACCGTGCCGCACGTGATGGGTGCGTTCTTCATGATCCGGCGCGCGCTGTTCGATGCGATCGGCGGCTTCGACGAGACGTTCTTCGTCTATTACGAAGACCTGGACCTGTCGCTGCGCGTCCAGCAGCGTGGTTATGCGATCCAGTATCTCGCGTCGGAATCGGTGTTTCACCGGACTGGAGGTACCAGTCGGACGGCGCGTGCCAAGGCGCTGTCCTATCTGTTCGAAAGCCGTCTGGTCTATGCGCGCAAGCATTATGGGATGCTGGGGCGCGCGATCGTCGGCGTCGGGATATTCCTGGTCGAGCCTGTCCGTCGCATCGGTCATGGCCTGTTGAGCGGGTCCGGTGAGCAGGTTCGCGAAACGATCAAGGCCATGCGCCGACTGCTCGCCATCCTGTTTGGCGGGCACGCCGATCGAACCTGAGCGGCCAAGCGATCGCGGCGCGCGCCGTCAGATGACGCGGCTGAACTGGAAGGCGAACATTCCGCCCGCAACAGCAAGAAAGACGAAGTGGCCGATGCTGCGCCAGCCGACCTTGTGCCAGGGGAAGATGCTGAACGCGGGCAGCACCCAGAACGGCGTCTGGCGAAACGCCGCGATCGGCGAGAACGCGAAGAAGGTGAAAACGTAGAAGGCGTAGGAGACGATCAGGAAGATCGAGACGCTGCGCGTTCGCTGGTCGTTGAGCAGCAGGAACGCGACCAGGAAGATGGTGATCGCGACCAGCAGGACGAAGTGGCCGACGGCGAAGCGCGAGGTGATGCTGGCGACGCCCCCCGCATCGGACATGCCGACCGCGAAGACGAGATATTTTCCGAGGAACGGGACGCTGTTCAGGATCGAACTCGTCGCGGAGAAGATCGCCGACCCGGCCGCGACGAAGATCCCGCCGACGAGGATGAACGTGATGATCAGCGCCCGCGGCTTTTGCAGGAAGTTGAGCCAGGTCAGCTTCGACTTGAAGAAGAGCGCCAGGATGGGGATCAGCGCGAGCACCGCAGAGATGTGGAAGAAGATCGCCAGTCCGGTGAACAGGAAAGCCCGGTTCTGCCCGCGAATGGCCTGCATGACTGCGACCGATGCGATGATGTACGCCGGTGTCGCGCGGATCGTCACGAAGGCAAGTTGCGAACCATACAAGGCGAAGGCCATGATCAGCCCGCGCCAGTTCGCTTCGGACGGACGAAAGATCGCCAGCGTTCCGAACAGATAGACGAAACTGATCACATAATGCGCATAGCCGACCGTCGTCTCGGTGCTGCCGGTCGATGCGCGCAGCAACAGCAGCATGATCTTCGAGAACGGCTCGAAGATGAACCAGTCACCGGACCTGTAGAAATACAGATTGTCGGTATAGGTGAGGTACTGGACGGCATCGGCGAAGACGATCTCGTCCGAGACGACAATGTGCAGAACGATCGTCAGGAAGGCGATCGCGAACCACGTCAGGAAGTAGAGCTGGCGCTCATCCGCGCTGGCGACGACGACAATGTCCTGCCCGGGGGCGCGGTCATTCCGTCGAAAACCCCGCGCGCTACCGCGCGCAGCGTCTGGCTGCGTGCCGAGCTGAACAGAATGTAGCTGGGGATGCGGGCGGCCAATTTGACCGTTTCTGCTAAACGCCATCGGCGCGGAATGAAGGAACATCGCGCGAGCCACAAGGTGTTTCGTACGATGTGGAAATGGCGGACCGGCGAGCGATGAACGGGCTTGTACCGGCCGAACAGCTTGATCCCATGGTCGCCCATGTCGTGCGGCATGGGCACCGATGTCGCGGCGATGACGGCAAATCCGGCGGCGCTGGCGCGGAAGCACCATTCATGGTCGATCTGGTCGATGAACAGCTCGTCCCACATCCCGCCGACCGCTTCGATCGCGGCGCGCGGGATTACCATCCCCGACGAGATGATCGTCGCGACCTCGGCCAGATCGGGGTCGCGGACGCCGCCCGTGATCGTCGCGGCCAGTGTGCGGGCATCGGGCATCTTGCGGTCGACCGGCACGGGGCCGATGCACCCGAGCCGCCGGCCCGACGCCTCGACCCGCGATGCCAGCGCGAGCAGCCGTGTCGCCATGTCCGGTGCGGGCCGCGTGTCCTGATCGAGCAGCATGACATGCGCGGCACCCGAGGCGAGCGCGCGGTCGATGCCCTGGTTGAACGCAGCGGCCAGCCCGATGTTGGTCGCATTGACGATCAGGTCGATCCCCGCGCCGCGCAGTCGCGCCAACTTTGCAGAATCGATCGCGTTCGCTACTACGACCGGCGCATAGTCATGGCTTGCGATCGCGAGGACCATATCGATCGCGCCGTCATCGGGATGGTAAAGGACGACGACAGCCCGTAGCGGAAAGACAGGTATCACGAGCGGCTCTCGACTTGAGGAGCCTTGTCGTTAGGGCAAGCGCGGTGCGCGATACAAGAGTAAGGAACATCCCACTGACTCCCCCTCGCTATCAAAACCACCCGGCGCTGGCCCGGCGTGATCTTCTGCGTGCTTCGGGCGTCGGGGTTGCAGCTATCGTCGCAGCCCCCTCGTGCGCGCAGGCGCCGCCAGCCAAGCCGGCGACTCAGACCTCGCTTATCGAGGGCGCATCCGCCCGCGCTTTCGGGGCGATCGGTGACGGGCAATTCCATCCCTTGTCGAGCCGTTTCCCGACACTGGCTGCGGCACAGGCGGTGTACCCGTTCGTCGAGCGGCTGGACCAGTCGATCGACTGGGCCGGAATCCAGGCGGCGATCAATTCGATCGAGGCGTCGGGTGGCACCGCGACCATTCCGGTCGGGCGATTTGCCATTTCCGACTCCATTCAATTGCCGAGTCACGTCACGTTGCGGGGCGAATCGCGCAACGGTACGATCATCGACAACCAGTATCATCCGCTCGCCGCGCCGCAGCTCGTCAACAAGGATCCGATCGCGTTCCTCTATGCGACGATCCGCGACCTGACCTTTCATGGTGGTACGCACGCGATTAAGATCCGCGCGACGCGCGAGGTTGCCGGGATCGTCATCCAGGGGGTGACCACCAACCTCCAGTCCGAGAGCAACATCACGTTCAGCAGCATGCAGACGACGGTGATCCGCGACTGCCATCTCATGAACGGCAAATACGGCGTGTCGGTCGAAGGTTTCCCCTGCAATTCCATCCACCTCGACAATACGCGTCTGGGCGATCATTCGGATGCCTCGATCCGATTGCGCGGCGTCGACGGCTTCGTGATGTTCGGCGGAAGCATCGAGGGTAGCGGCGCCCCCGGGCGCGGGACGATCGATATCGAGACGGGTGGCGCCTATGCCAATGCGATCCATTTCCAGAACGTGTATTTCGAAAACACCCACGAGTTCCTGCTGCGCAGCCGTGGTGCCAAGACGGTCGTCTTCAGGGGTTGCAAGATCACGGGGACCGGCGCCGCGGGGAAGGGCATGGGCCCCTATCATTTCGACTGCGCCGACGACCTTATCGTGTTCGACGACAATCACTGGGACCTGCCGACACCCGGTCCGCGCAACATGCTCATGAAGGGGCGCAACGACGGGCTGGGTGGCGCGGGCACGCTGTGGAGCGAGCGTAGCGGGCGCAGCGTCAGGCTGGAGTCACGCCGGCTCGCGGCGGGCGAGGTCGGTCGCGGCCTGTTCACGGTCGACTTTGGCGGGCAGGGCGGGCGCGTCTATGGCACGCTCGAGCTGTTCTTCGACACTGGCGACACGCAGCCGATCAAGCGGGTTGCCGTGCCGATCGATATCGCGGTCTCGACACAGGGCGCCGCGGCGCTTGCGCGGTCGCCGACGGGAGAGGTCCAGCTGGTCGCCAGCGTCGCCAATAAGCTGCTGACCATCGGCATGAAGGCGGGCGCCGGCATCGGCAGCTACCGCCGCCTCTGGTACACGCTCGACGTCGCGGCCGATACGCCCGGCGCAATGAGCGTGGGCGTATTGTAAGATGGCCGTGCTGACCGTCTCCTTCGTGCTGTACAAGACCGAGATCGCCGAAGTCGAACGTGCGATCGACCAGGTCCACGCCTCCAATCCCGATGCGCGGATCATCCTCGTCGACAACAGTCCCGAACCGCTCGCCTTGGAGTTCGGCGACCGGGCGAACGTCGCGATGATCCGGCCGGACAGCAACCTGGGCTATGGCTCCGGCCACAATCTGGCGTTCGCCCTGAGCAAGGACGATCGCTATCACGCGGTGCTCAACACCGACCTTGCCTATGGCGCCACGGTCTTTCCGGAGCTGATTGCGTTCATGGATGCGCATCCCGATGTCGGTCTCGCCATGCCGCGGATCTGCTATCCCGACGGATCGATCCAGCATCTGTGCCGCCTGCTGCCGCATCCGCTCGATGTGTTCGGGCGCGGCTTCTTCGCAAACGCCGGTTGGACCAAGGCACGCAACGACCGTTACGAGTTCCGGAAGTGGACCTATGATTCGGTCGCGCAGTTTCCGTTCCTGTCGGGGTGCTTCATGATGCTGCGCCGGTCGGTGGTGGACGAGGTCGAGGGTTTCGACGAGCGCTTCTTCATGTACGGCGAGGATGCCGACCTGTCGCGCCGCATCGCCCAGCGGCACCGGACGATGTTCGTGCCGACCGCGATGGTGGAGCATGAATATCGCAGCCAGGGCGGCGGGTATCGGCGCCTCATCAGCAAGGTGGTCAACCTGTCGCGGTATTTTTCGAAATGGGGCTGGTGGGTCGACCGCGAGCGCGACGAAATGAACCGCAAAGCGATTGCATCACTCGATGCCGGCGTGTGACAGGGCTTTCTCGCGAATGTCGCATCAAAACAAGATCCACTGTCCTGGAAGCCAGCCGCCTTTCCTGCCCCGGATGCGGCCTTACAGCCTAAATAGCGATCGGTAATATGGACTTTTTTCGCATTCAGCGTCCCTATGCATTGCGACTGCCGCGGTATCAACTGTCGGGCGGTCTCATCGTCGCTGGGGTGATTCCATATCTCCTGCGCCTGCTGTCCTTCGACGACAGCGCGTCGGTCGCACTGCATACGCAGACATTGTTCGTCGTGCTTGCGTCGACGGCACTCGGCTATTGGTTCGTCCGCAACTTCGTCGCCTATCCGGGGGTCGAAAAGTCGAGCAACATCTTTACCTCGCTGTCGATCGCTTATGGCATCGTCGTGTCGATACTGGTGGTGTCGAGGATCGAGTATAGTCGTTTCATGCTGATCTGCGGCTACAGCCTCAGCATCGCATGGTTCTACTGGGCGACGATCACCTACGCGCGGAAGACACGGTTCCGGGTCGGGCTTGCGCCGTTCGGCGACTGGTGCGGGATCGAAGAAAGCACGCTGGTGGCCTGGGTCAAGCTGTCCGATCCGCAGAACGAGAAGGCGTTGATCGATGCCGTCGCGATCGATCTGCGCGCGGACATGCCCGACGAATGGGAGCGCGCGCTCGCCGATTTCGCGCTGTCGGGGATCCCGGTCTATCATATCAAGCATCTCAAGGAATCGCTGACGGGGCAGGTCGATCTCGAGCATATCTCGGAGAATAACTTCGGCTCGTTGTCACCGGTGTCGGCCTATATGACGCTGAAGCATATCTTCGACTCCATCGCCGCCGCGGTCGCGCTCGTCATCCTGCTGCCGGTGCTGGTGATCTGCGGCATCGCCATCAAGCTCGATTCACGGGGCCCCGCGCTGTTCCGGCAGACCCGGATCGGGTTTCAGGGCAAGCCGTTCATGGTGTACAAGCTGCGCACGATGACGACCGGCGGGGCGCAGTCGCAGGACGCGCTGCGCGCCGCGATGACGCAGAGCAACGACGTGCGCGTGACCAAGGTCGGGCGTTTCCTGCGTCAGACCAGGCTCGACGAGCTGCCGCAGTTCATCAACGTCCTGAAAGGCGAGATGAGCTGGATCGGTCCGCGTCCCGAGGCGCAGGTCCTTGGCAACTGGTATGAGGCGGACATTCCGTTTTACCGGTATCGGCACATCGTCCGTCCCGGAATCACGGGTTGGGCGCAGGTCAACCAGGGCCATGTCGCGGAGATCGAGGACGTAAAGCAGAAGCTGAATTACGACTTCTATTACATCAAGAACTTCTCGCCCTGGCTCGACATGCTCATCATCGCGCGGACGGTCCGCACGATGATGACGGGGCATGGCGCCCGGTAGCCGTTTCTCGGGGCTTATCGGTCCGTGTCCGCCGGTTGACGGTGTCGCGCCGGTCGGCCCTGATCAGGGCTCGACCGGGCCGAGCGCCCGGACTGCGGCGCGATGCAACTCGGCTCGGGCCTGGCTCAGGGCGGCGTCCTGGTCGTCGCCCTGGCCGACCACCAGTCCCGCGAGCGCGCGGACCGGGCCGATCCATGCGCCGCTGCCGCGCAGCCTGAGGCGACGGGTTTCGAACGCGGCGATGGCTTCGTCGGCGAGATCGCGGGCCGCGGCCAGGGCGACGTCGGTCACGACCACGACGAATTCATTGCCGGTCCAGCGGATGATCTCCTCGTCGGGAAACACCCGTCGCAGGTTCGCGACAAAGGCGCTCAGCACATTGTCGCCGACGGCGTGGCCGAAGCGCTGATTGACCCCGGCCA
>Ga0265798_10003509_pt1 | contig 22245 bp, 16 predicted proteins | sample P3T30metagenome_FD_192430 | JGI IMG/M metagenome (GOLD analysis project Ga0265798, IMG submission 192430) | Plant litter microbial communities from East Loma Ridge, Irvine, California - P3 T30 | ecosystem: Environmental > Terrestrial > Plant litter > Unclassified | place: USA: California... | reverse complement strand
GACATCGACCGCGCCGACGAGCAACTGCTCGAAGTGCTGACGGAGTGGGCGAGCGTCGTGCCGGATTCGGATGAAGACGCGTACGACTGGGAAGTGCGCGAGCCGGGCGAGGATGGCCATCTGCGCATGAAATACGTGATCAAGCCGGACGCGTTCAATGCCGGCAAGTTAGACGCCTTGCTGGCGCCGCAGGCTACTGCGCCCGTTGCCACGTTCCCGGCTGGTGCGCCGGGCATGCCTGGCATGCCGCCGCCGCTGGGCGCGACGCCACCGCCACTGGGCATGCCACCACCGCTCGTCGAGCATCAATATCATCTGGGCATTGGTGGGCAGCAGTTCGGCCCGTACACCGCGCAGCAGATCGTGCAGATGGTGCAGGCGGGGCAGGTCGTGGTCGCTGGCACGAAGGTGTGGCGTGCGGGTCTTGCTGCCTGGGGTGAGCTGGGGCAGTTGCCGGAATTGACGATGCTGTTTGGGGCACCGGCATCGCCGCCGCCGTTGCCACCGATGCTGTGAGGATGAGACTTTGAAACAGTGTTCTGGCTGCAGTGCGACGCTGCAGGGTGAGGTGGCGTTCTGTCCATTCTGTGGTGAAGGGGTGGATGGGGCGGTGCGCAAGGTGGGGCAGGTTGCTGCTCCTGCTGCTGCTCCGGTTGGTGCTCCGGTTGCTGCGGTACCAGCGCCGCCGAGCGTGCCTGCGCCTGCCGCGCCTGTCGTGACACCGCGACCAGTTGCGGCGCCGGCGGCGGCAAGTGTGCCGCCTGCTGCCGCTGTGCCGCCGTCTGCGCCCGCAACGCCGTCCCGGCCTGCAGCCGATCGCACGCCGATACCGCCTGCGACGCGCAAAGGCGGGAAGGGCAAGTGGATCGCCGGTGGGATCGCGCTGCTGCTGGTTGTGCTCTACAACATGGGTTCCAATGACAAGCCAGTGATCGAGGAAAACGCCTGTGAATCGGCTTTCGACCTGGGCACCCAGGCGGTCACGTCGGGCGACCTTGCCGTCGCGCGCACCCAGGCGCTGCGGGCCAGCGCCGAATGCGGCGACAAGGAGCGCGCCAAGGTCAACACCTTGCAACGTGCGATTGCGGCAGCGGAAAAGACCGACAACACTTGCCTACGCAACTTCCGTGCGATCGACGGCTTGCTGCAGGACAGCCGGCCTGGTCGTGCGCGCGCGGGACTGAACGAATTGACGGCGGCGTGTTCAAACAAGCCGGAGGCCGAAGCCTTGCGCACCAGGCTGGAGGCGACCCAGGAATCCATCAAGGGCGCACTGGCTGACGTGCGCAGTGCGCTCGATGCACGTGACCAGGCGCAAGCCAGGGCCGCACTGGCCAAACTGACGGGCCTGAACCGCGATGAGCCCAGCCTGAACCAGCTTAAATGGGAGGTCGACGCACTGGATGCCGCCGCTGCGGCTGCAGCCCAACCGGCGCCGCCTGCCGAGGTCTTCATGCCAGGTGCGGCGCCGGTCCAGCGCATGCCAAGCCAGGTGCAAGAGCCAGTTGCGCCGCGTGCACCGACTGCGCCCGCTACCCAAGACACGGGCGCAGCGCAGCGCACGTCGATGGCAACGATGTTCCTGCGCGATGCCGAGCAGGCGCTGTTGCAGCGAAAATTTGATGCCGCAAAAACCTATGTAGAAAGCGCGCGTCGGGCCGACCCGAACAATCCGCAGCTCGACAGCATGATGCAGCAGATCCGGGATCGCGAACGCCAGATGCTGCAAGAAGAAACCACCATCAGATAATGCAGTCTCATCAGGGAAAATACATGAAAACGCCAATGAAAAAGATCGTTGTCCTGACGTTGCTAACGAGCCTGGTATCCGGCTGCGCCACCACGGGCCAGAGCGGCATGTCGCAAACGCAGTATCCGCAAGGCGGCGTCGCCGCCGAGCAGGACCCGTGCGCCGTCGGCTCATCGGCACTGATGGGCGCCGCAGCCGGCGCACTGCTGGGCGCGCTGATGGACGGCAAACGCGGCGCAGCACGCGGCGCCGCAGCCGGTGGCATCGTGGCCGCACTCGGCTGCGTGGCGATCAACTCGCAATCACGCCAGACCCGCACCGCCGCCCAAGTCGACAACGACTTCATCCGCACCCGCGGCCGCCTGCCAGCCGAGCCGCAAGTTGTGTCGTACCAGCCGCGCCTGAACGCCAGCACGGTGCAGCGTGGCAAGCCGGTGGTGGTCACGTCGACTGTTGAACTAGTCAGTGGGGCGACGACACCGGTCATGCAAGTGCGCGAAGAGCTGGTAGTGTTCGATCAGGATGGCAAGCAGTTCAAATCGGGTTCCAAGGCGCTGACCAACAACTCGGGCGGACGCTTCGAGAACTCATTTGAAATCACGCTGCCGAAGGATGCATCGCAGGGACGGTATGCGCTGCGGACCAATTTGTATGTCAATGGCAAGCTGTCGGCGTCGCGGGATTTGAATACGCAGTTGGTCTGGAATGGGGTGGAGCAGGTGATGATTGCTAGCCGCTGAAAGTTGTCCTGATTATGACTGCTTGAATACCAAAGTGTTTGAATGTTTCAAATTTTCTTTGAAAGCATTCGATGCCGCGAAAATCTTATAAATCGAATTACGCCTCTTTGGCAATCATAAGAGTAATTTCATTGAAACGGCATATGCTTTCGTTGGCTTGTGAGATGTGAATGGGCATGCTCTTTTTTTGTGAGGTGTATAATTCTCTGTCGACTGATTCCATTTTGTTGAATATTTTTCCAAATCAGAAATATTTAATGATTATTGATAAATATTTGGTCGTGGGAAAATTTTGGGTTTTTACCTCATCAAGATTCTTGTCAGTTCCTCTATAGCGTTTCTTACCTAACTATACTGTGTTTCATTACAGTGCAGCTGTTATCCGCAGTTGTGACTGGATCTTGGCCATCTGTCAGGCACGACATAGGGTTGAAGAGTAGGGAGTTGGGAATTCTCTCGTAAAAGGATGCCATTGCTAAAGGCAGGAGCCATGTCTTAATTTGCAAACATATCAGAACGTTAAGCCTGGTTGCGGAATATGATAACGAATTGATACCTTAAAAGCCCATTGATTTTGCATAAGATTTTTCCGGTAAAAAAGTATTGTTGATCATAATCGCAGTGCTAGAGCCTACTAACGTGACCGGATCTTCAGTACCTAAAAATGTATTTTGCTGGATCCGAACATCCATACTTTCATCGGTAATGTATATATTGTGACGAGTTTGCGATTTACCCGCTACCTCGATGCGGTTTCCACTGATAACGCTCCCTGTAGCATTGTGTAAAACTATTGCTGCTTTTGGTTCTCGTCTAGATTCTAGTAACGCAGAAATATCCTTAAACTGGCGAATTTTCGTACCCTGCATTTCTCCTGGTACACTTGGCTTTTTAAGTAATATACGATTATTTATGATCATCGTATTCGGCCCTGCTATGGTAATTGCAGCCACGCCCCCACTTTCAATCGTGCAGTTCCTAATTGTATTTCCATCACCTTCCAGAATGATCCCGATGTTGTCTGTTTTAATCAAAAGATTTTCCAATGTAACTTTTGTTTTTTGATATCCATTAAATATTGCAGGAACCCTTTCATCAATCTCAGACATTCTCCATTTGTTAAACAAGGCAACTCCACTTCCCAGTCCTCGAATATCAAGTGTGCCATTGCGTATAGTAATATTTTCCACCAATTTTACATCATCTGAATCAATGGTGGAAATGGCATGCAAATCGCGATTTAAAAAAATTCCACTTGAATGGCCATCGCTGCGAATTGCATTGTTTCGAAGATCTATTTCAACGTCACTTGCGGATACATCGACCAAATGACGATATGATGAAGGGCCCGTGTGTCCCGCCATGTCAAATAGCCTTTTTTGCCAGATATCGTTGTTTATACAATATCTACCGCTAGCTTTTATTCCAACTTCTTTGTATGGTCCAGAATCAGCTATCAAAATCACACAACCATCTAAAATTTCTTCTGCCGTATTTCTCGGAGGTGATAAATGGCGTTCATTATTATTATATAAAAAAAAAGTAATTAAAAATAAAATGAATAAAAGAATTATGATTTTTTTGTATTTATTCTTGAAATAATGGTTTTTCACAGGTATCATCTTTTTCTTTCTTTAAGATCTAGTGTTCCTGACGGCAGAATTGTCCCCGGATAATTTCCCGGCTTCAGGCTGTTCAATGCTTGTGCACGATAACTTGCAGCATCTTCCAAAACGTAGCCATGTTTTTTAGATTTATATGTCATATCGATGTTTTTGTATTTTAAATATTTTAATGCATCGTTTAATATTGCAATTTTAGCAGCGAAGTTTTCAGATCCATCATTTGCTTGAAATGTATTAAATTTTTCAAGAGTTGTCATTATGGTTATTATTGAGCCTTCTTGAGGATTTTCGGGATTGCTGAAAAACTTCATCTTTGAAAATACTTCTTTCTCCATTTGGAGGGTGCGGGCTTCATTTACACTCCACGGAAAGGGTATCCCAAGATAGGAACCTGTATGGTTGTAGGTATAGTCTGGACTCTCTCCACCCGACGCGTGTCCGAAACCCAAACTTAGAATAGTAGGAGAGTATGGATCATTAGAGTAATTTCGATGCGCAAATGTGTCTTCAAAGGCGTGCAGATATTCTCCAAAGAGTTGTATGCTTGTACGGCAATTTGCATCAGGATCAGTCTTCGCATATTTTGATGCAGCCAGTAATCTATCAAGTTGAGGGTTATTTGGATTTTCTATGCGACGGGTAATATAGCTTTCCAAGTCCAAATTAGTGTATAAGTGAAATAAAGCTTCCGCGTTATTCCGGGAATCGTCATACCCATATTGGGTGAAATGATATCGTTCAAGAGCTGGTTTGTTGATAAGTACGCTGTCCCAGTATTCGAAAAAACCTTCTCCATTTTTCATTGGCCTAGTAACTGGATTGTCATCTATGTATTGTGTTGCTAGCGCTATCTGTCGGGCAATATCTATGTCGACACCGGCAGTGATTGCCAAGAAAAAAGTCATATAATAATGAATGTCGATTTGGTACAACCCTAACGGGTCAAGATTGGTCAACGGGTTGTTTGAAACATATATGTAAGGGTTGGTACCACCGCCTAAGTCAGTCTGATCAGCCGTGGTATAACGCCCGATTTCCGGATCGTATTCCCTGAGATAGTTGTAATTCAGCTTTGTTTCTTCATCAAACACTTGACCCGGCAACCGCAGATTCATTCGAAATGGTTTGGCATTCGCGCCAGTGTTCGCCGCGTGCGTCACGTGCGCCTGTCCGAACGGCGTTGTTTCCGCCTTCCAAACCACTTGCTGATTCTCATCGATCACGTGTTGGGGCGTACCTAGGTGGTCGCTGACCACTGCATAGATGGTGATCGCCGTGTTACTAGCATTTGACGATGTACTCATTGAGACAGTTGCCCACAGCCGTTGCATGATCGACCCGTTGGCCTCAACTTGAATCTTCGCTACCGGCTTGCCGTAGAGGTAGACATAGTGCGCAGTGAGATGTCCGTTAGCGTCGGTTTCCGCGACGAGTCGTTGGTCGCGGTATAGGCTGTACACCGTGTCGCCTTGCGTTGCAGTCGGCTTGTATCTCACCTCGATCACTGCCCGTTTTAATGGATAGACCGTCTTCGCGTTGCGCTCGCCCCAACTATTGTAGTGGTAGCGCGCGATAAGTTGATCATTGTCGTATACGGCAACTGGCCGTTTGGCTGCGTTGTAGACGATGCGCCGATTCGAAGGTGCGCCTTCTGCTTTCCAATGCAGCTGTGCTAGTTGTACTCCGGTAGGATGGTAGATCCACGCGCTGCGCAGCGATTTCCCGGCGACATTCATACTGCCTTGTGCAGTGCTGCCAGGTTGAATGGCAGAATTGCTGTTGTTGAATGCCACGTTTTCAGCGATCGTCAAAAGCCGGTTTGAGTCTGCAGCATAATGAAAGGTTCGATGAATGTAATCTGGCGCTGCCAACATTGAATGTGCCATACCAACATGCGGGGGCGGCAATGTCTCCGCTATCCGGTTTCCGCCATTGTCGTACTGATAGGTCGTCTCAAACTTACCATCGTTCGTAATGCCAGTAAGCCGATTCATAGAGTCGTATTTATACTGTTCGGTACGTTTTCGAACTTCTTTTTTGGGTTGCCCGGATAAAGTCCACCGATCAGTGGTGACGATTCGCCCGCTACTGTCGTAACCATTGATTTGCTTGTACACAGGGGCGGTAGCCGACTTGCGCGTCGAAAACCAATCCAGAAAATATCGCCACCAGCCCCACGGTCGGCCGGGCAATACTTGAAGCTGTTCAATGCGCCCCCGGCGATCCAGCTTGATTTGCTGGCGCAGACCGTTGCCCATGGTGTAGCCACTAAGCCCACCCGCAACGGTCTGTTCAATATCGTTGACGACAATGCGGTCGTCGAACAAGATCGCTAAGAGTTGTCCAGGCCGGGCGCCGGAATGTGCACTATCGCCATTAGCCGTCGCATAACGATATGACAGCTGATGTCCATCCGGCAGGGTCTGCGTAACAAGGCAGCCTACGTCATCGTAGGCGCTGGCAGTTACAAAGCGCACCCCGGCGGACGCGGTGCCGGACTGTGGTCCGACGCTGGCAAGCCATTGCGTTTCCTTGATGACGCGTCCGAGCGCATCGCGCTCGTACGTGACACGCTCGGAGGCATGCTCCGGATTGCCGTCGGGCGTGCTGGTCATGGTTGTTAACTGTCGGCCCTGGTACCTGTACTGAATCAGGTCCGTCCGCGTGTCGCTCCCAACAGCAATCAAACGATTCGCGTGGTCGAATGTGTAACGCGTCGCAACGAGTGTCTCGTCGATACTGGCAATGACGTGACCTGCAGCGTCGTGGCGAAACAGCCTGGCCCCATGGTCGGGATCCGTCTCCAGGACTTTCTGACCGAAGTCGTCGTAGACGTGTCTGGTCTTCACGCCATTCGGAGCGGTAATGGTTATCGCCTGACCTGCACTGTTGTAGAGCATATGGATGCTTGCGGCGTCCCGAGTACCGTCAGCATCGGTCCGTTGGGAGAGCAGGCCATCGCCTCCATAGCTGAACGTTTTCACGATACCAAGCGCATTCGTGATGGTGGCGATCTGACCCGTATCGGTATAGCGATAATGCGCAGACACGCCAAGTGCATCGCCAATCCGCGTCAGGCGACTTGGCTTGTCAATCGGCCGGTCATAGAAAAAGTTTGTGATGGGCAGTTTGTCGGACATCGGCGTCGCCGCATCCAAAAACCGGGCCACATTTTGCATACGGTCTTCGGTGTCTCGTGCTGTGAGAATACCGCTGCCATCGGGAAGAATTGTTCTTGTCAACCTACCGGCCTGGTCGTATTGAAAGGATGTGCGGAGTTTGCCGGGCGCGGTGATGGCGCTGATTTGGCCTGTGGCAGTGTATTCAAACTCCATCTGACGCCGCAGTGCGCCGGCTGTCAGGTTGATGCGCAGCGGCGCGCCGCGCCAGTTGTTGGTCACGGTCGCAACCTGCACTACGCCACTGTCGTTGGTGCGAATCTTGACCGGGCGCTGTGTCTGGTCGCGCTCAAGCACCTCGGTGGTAAAGTTACCGGGTGCGATAATGCGTGTGACAATACCGGCACGGCGTGTCGCCGGGGAGTATTCGGCGATGCCGCTCGGATGCAATTGCGGCGTCGGTGGTACCCACGAATTGGCGTGATTGTCGTACTCGATGACCGTGATGTCCGAGTCAGCTGGCGTGTTCGACTTGCCGTTCGGTAGCGGCCCATCGATCTCTATAAGCAGGCTTCGGTCGTTGATTTGACTGTAGCGGTACCCCACAGTGCGTTCGATCCGGCCAGCAGCCTGCAAGCCGTCAAGGGTGGGGATCCATCCGGTTTCCGTCACACTGAGTGGTTGACCGGCAGCGTTGAAGGCAATGCGTGTGAGAACTTCCTTCCCGGGCACAACACTTGGACGGGCGATGACGTTTGGAGAAAAGCTGTCACCAGCATAATCGTAGCGCGTCACCCATCGTGCCGGCGTTGGTTTTCCGCCTGAGTACAAGACTTTGCTGATGAGGGCGATACGCCCCAGCTTGTCGAAGGCAGTGCGTTGAGAGACGATGGGTTCGCCGACGTCCGACAGTTTGACGGTCTCCGTCAATTGTCCAGCGGCGTTGTAGCGGTAGCGCACGTTCGTCTCGCCACACAGTGCACAGCCAGCGCCACGTACCTTCAGCAACCGGTTATTCCCCCCGATGATAGCGTGCTGGTAAATTGTTCGTTGGCCAAGGCTATTGGTGACAATGGTCTTGCCGAACTCCGGGGTGACGAGTGTGACTTTGTCGACATTGTTCGCATGTGTGCTGAGGACAGCGCGTCCAGCGGAATCATAGCCATAGGTGGAATACCTGGTCGCAATCGGCTTTCTGCCCGCGCCCATTGTCTCCGTGCTGATTCCCGTGAGCAGCCATGGACTGCGCGGATCTTCGTGATGATAGGTACGGCTGATCCGGCTGGTCGTGGTGCCGCGGCTTGTGAGCGCATGCGCAGGCTTGTCCGGCTCAAAACCGGTAGGTAAGTCTGCCTTGACCAACAGTGCCAGCAGGTTCCGGGTATCAATGAGTCCGCTGCCTTTGGGCGGTTCGCTGCCGTAGTGGTACGCAAAGCGACCAACCGGGCTGTCGATAAACTGCACGCCGTGAAACTGGTTTTTTAATTGCGGGTCGCCGTATACTAAGTGCAAACTGCGCCCGTATGGATCGGTAACGCGTTGCAAGACATTGCGTTGGTCGTAATCGAGCGAGACGACTTCCCCAGTGAGCGCCTTAATCTTGTAGAGCTTGCCCGCGCTGTCGAACAACAGTTTGCGGCCATTGGTCCAGGTCCAGATGTATTCGGCGGCACCATTCTTTTGCGGCACAAGTGCCATAGTGCCATTGGCCGGGTTGCGTGTACTGCACAGATTGGTATGTCTCGGATCGCGCTCGAAAATGATACGGCCGCCATCCGCCTGCAGGATTTGAATCTTTCCGTACATATCAAACAGCTCGGTTTCGTAGGACAACCGCCAGCCACGGCCCATGGCGCCGTTCTGGCGTCCTGGCTGGCTGTTGACGCTGTTGTAGTGTCGAATGATTTCCAGGCCGAGCACGCCGGGCAGCGCTGGCATATCGACTTCGCGCTCGTATTTGTTCCCGGTCATGACATTGATTGGGTTGCCGGCACCAGAATCCGGGCCGCCGGTGCCACCAGTACTGGCCACGCTCGGGCAATTATTTGGAGGACCTCCTGGAGGTGCCCCGCAATCGGCGTGGGCCAAGGGCGACCCCAATATGCCGAAGACAAGAATCAACAAAGCGGCGGCGAATATTGAAAGGCCGTATCGCCGCAATGACGTGCAGCAGCCGATTGCACAGTACGGCGTTGTCACGCATAGCAAATCGTTCATCGAGGGCCTCCTGATGGGATGCAGCACATTTCTGCGGTGGGCGTGCATTCCGCCGGCGCGCAATGGGCGGGGTCTGTGAACGGGTTGCAGGCAGGCGGCTCTGCAGGTCCGGGTGGCGGATGGATATCACAGCCAAGATTGCTGCAGTCGGGCGGTGGGTTGTTCGAAATCGGTGGCGAGCCCGGATCGATCGGCGTTCCGTTGTTGCCAATGCCCGGCGACGAGACCAGATTGCCCGGTTCAACAGCGTCCGACTGCATGTGTAAGGTCACGCTCGTGACGATGGGAATACGCCCGTCGCTGACCAGCTTGGTGTGAAATGCATCCGTGTGTGGGTCGAGCCACTTCAGATAGGTAGTGTAGATTTTGCTGACGAAGGGGACTTTGGGCAGGTAACCTTGGGTGATACGCAACTTGAGAATATTCGCGTCCTGGATCGTCTGTCCCGACGTCGCACCGACAGACTGGGTTTTGAACGCCTGGCCGGCGTTGGGGATGACGCGCTTGCCACCCGAGTTCAATGCCTGTTGCAGGGCAGGATCGTTCCAGTCTGCAAAGCTTTCGCCGGTCGGGTTCAATAGCTCAATCTGGACGTTGCCTTCGCCGTTCGCACCAAGGTCCGCACTTGCCTTGGCCAGCGAACTGGCGAGTTCGGTTGGCGTCTGGCCACCGCCGTACAGGGGGACGAGGGCGCGCAGGTAGGCGTCGTGTACCGAGGATAGGCTCGCATGGGTCATGGCACCTTCGCGCGCAGCCATGAAGCCGGCGTAATTGATCTGGCCTTTGGCGAAAAACAGCATGCTGTATTGGAGAACGGTGAGTCCGAGCATCGTGATCAGCGGGCCGACGATCGTGAACTCGATCATCGACGCGCCGCGCTGCCCGTGATCGGCTGCCAGCACCGATCGGGGGTAGTGGTGCTGGCGGTCCCAGTGCGGATGGTGCAACTGGTCCCCCTGGGCAATGCCTAGGCTATCGATTGCGCCGCAGGCAAGTTCAAGTGTGTGGACCGTGCGGCCAAAGCGTCGCCCCTGCGGATTGCGACCGGCATTGCCGAAGCTGCCGCGCCAGGGGCGCAGGCCGCGTACGCATTTGGTGACCACGCCACCGCTGTCGAGATAGACGACGTCGATGGAACAGCGCATGAATGCGCTATGCACACTGGAGCAGGGCGTCAACAGCACGCCCTGGCAGGGCTGCAATGCATCCCTGAACATCAAGCCAGCAAAGCGCGTCAGGAGAGTAGCGGCCAGCCTGACCTCGAGCAGATGCGCACCACGCGCCGTGACCAGCGTACAGTTGACGGTATCAGTCTTGCGCATGACATATTCCTATAAGCCCGACTGCATGAACTGGATAACGATCGGGAAGAACAAGACAATGAAAGTGCACGGGAAAATGAACGCAATGAGCGGGAACAACAGCTTCACGGGCGCTTCGATTGCGAGCTTCTCCGCGCGCAGGAAGCGCTCGGAACGGCGCTGATCGGCCTGCGCACGCAAGACAGGTCCCAGGTTCATTCCGAGGCGTTCGGCCTGGATCATCGCTGTGACGAAGTTGGTGACGCTTGCCTCCTGGACGCTGTCGCTCATTGCTCGCAATGCATCGGCCCGGGCTTTGCCGTTGCGGATGTCGCGCAGAACGCGCTTCAGTTCCTGCTGCAGGATGCCTTTTGGGCCTTTATCGACCGCCTGAGTGAGTGCGCCTTGCAGGTTGAGTCCTGCTTCGACACAGAGTGTGATGATATCGAGATAAAACGGGAGCGTTTTTTGCAGGGTGCGCTTGCGTGCCGCGGTCCTGTCCTTGAGCCAGATGGCCGGATACGCCCAACCGCACAGGGCACCTACAAGGGCGGCTTCGGCGTAGCCTCCCGCCTTGAAGCGGCTGCCCGTTCCAAGCGGTGCAAAGGAAGCAAGTAGCCAACATGCGCAAGCTGCAACGGCGGCGGCGCACAGCAGGCGCGCGGACAGGAACTGGGCAGGGGAGATGGAATAGGCCAGTCCTGCCTTGCGAAGCCGGACTGTGAGCGATTCATTCGCTCCTGCGGACAAGAGAGGGCGAATGACGTGGCTGCACCACTGAATCGGCCACCACATCAGCTTGAATCCAAGCGGCGGCGTGTCCATGTACCGGCGATCCTGCGCTGGTATTGCTGCGATGGCTTTCCCGAGGAGCATTGCCATCAGCGCAACCGATACACCAGCACATACGGGGATCATGGCGATGACGAGATTTGTTTCGGATAGCATTGCGCACCCCTTGCATCAAACGTCGATGGCGACGATCCGCCGGATCACATAAATGCCGAGTGATTCCATGCAGGCGATGACGGCGAGCGCTCCCCAACCCATCCGCGTGTGCCACATCACGCTCATCGCTTCTGGCTCCATCTGGTTCAGCACGGCCATGAGCGTCAAGGGCAGAAGGCCAACGACCCACGCCTGCAGTTTCCCCTGTGAGGTCAGCGCGCGTATCTTGCCTTCGATCTGCAGGCGGCTGCGAACCGTATTGGCTGTGCGTTCAAGCATTTCGGCGAGACCACCACCTGTTTCGGACGCGATCCGCATCGCAGAGACCGTCAGGATCGTGGTCTGGGTGGGGACGCGCCGCGCGAGGCCGTTGAGACTTTGCTCCAGCGTCAGGCCCAGCCGCTGTTCGCGCAGCAGCAAGGTGAATTCTTGTCCAAGCGGCGCCGGCGCCTCGACCACAAGCTGCGCGATCGAGGTACTCAGGCTCAAGCCCGCACGCAGGGCGCCAGCCAGCATCATGAGCGCGTCAGGCAACTGCTCCTCGAATTTGCGCTGCCTGCGTTGGCGGAGCCACGCATAGAGCAGTCTTGGTAGCAGCCCCAATCCAAAGAAGACCGGGACACCCGCCAGCAAGCTTCCAGTGGCTAGCGCCGCCGTGATGGCGCCAAGTGCCATCATGGCCAGGTGAAGAATGAACAGTTTCGCTGGATCGATGAACAGGAAAAATTCGCGTGCTTGAAAATGTGTACGTTCGGTAAATTCAGCGCGGTAGCGCGCCATGGTGGTGATGCCCATATCGATGATGAACCATGCAAGCATGGCAGCGGCCACGGCGGCGAACACCGTCACGATCACCAACATGCTGGGGCTGTTCATTGGCCATTCCCGTGCGCAAATCCGGTCGCGCGCGAATCGCTTTCCGGCTCACGGCTGCTGCTCCCGGCCGGCTGCTCATTACTTTTGAAAATATCGAGCTCGAGCGCATGGCCGGAAGCGCGCAGCGCTTCGTAAAAATTGGGCGGAATATCGCAGCCGGTGAAGTACCCGCGCACCTTCATGCCATTCGGGCCTTGTGCATAGCCTAGGTTCACAAAGCGGAACAACTCCTGTAGCTGAAGTTTGCCGCTTTCCATGCCAGTTACTTCGGTGATACTGGTGACGACACGTGTGCCGCACGTAAAACGCGTCTGCTGGACGATCATGTGAATGGCCGATGCGACCTGGTCGCGGATAGCCGACAGAGGCAAGTCCATTCCGGCCATCAGCACCATCGTTTCCAGTCGGGCCAAGCCGTCGCGCGGTGTATTTGCGTGCAAGGTAGTCAGAGAGCCATCGTGGCCGGTGTTCATGGCCTGCAGCATGTCGAGTGCTTCGCCGCCGCGGCATTCGCCGATGACGATGCGGTCTGGCCGCATGCGCAACGTGTTCTTGACGAGCTCGCGAATGGAGACGGCGCCTTTGCCTTCCACGTTCGATGGGCGTGCTTCGAGGCTGATCCAGTGCTCGTGGTGCAACTGCAGCTCGGCCGAGTCTTCCACGGTAATGATGCGCTCACTCGCCGGGATGAAGTTGGAGAGGATGTTCAGCAGCGTCGTCTTGCCTGAACCGGTACCGCCGGAGACAACGATGTTCTTACGCGCCGTTACACACACTTCCAGGAAAGTCGCCATCGCTGGACTGATGGCGCCCAGTGTGACGAGGTTGTCTACCGTCATTTTGTACTTGGCAAATTTACGGATAGTCAGCGCAGCGCCTTTGAGTGCCAGTGGGGCAATGATCGCATTGACGCGTGAACCATCCTTGAGGCGTGCATCGACCATCGGCGAGGCCTCGTCGATACGGCGCCCAAGCGGAGCGACGATCCGTTCGATGACACCCAATACCGCACGGTCGCTGGTAAAGGTCAGCGGGTGCTTTTCGATGCGACCGCGGCGCTCGACGTAGATTTTGTCGAACTGGCAAACCATGATTTCAGTGACGCTCGCGTCGTTCAGCAAGTCTTCCAGCGGGCCGAGTCCGACGGCTTCGTCGAGTACCTGCCTGGCCAGCAGCGCGCGGTCGAGCTCTGGGGGAATCGTTGCCTCCTGGTCCAGCATGATGTCAGCAATGATGCGTCCCGTTTCGGTACGCAACTGTTCATCGTTCATGGTCGATACGTCATGGCGACGCAGATCCATTGTTTCCAGCAACATCGTATGCAAGCGCTTGCGCCACTCAAATTCTTGATGCTTCTGCTCTGCCTGTGGCGCCAGAACGACTGCAAAAGCAGTCGATTTGGTCGATGTTCGATCCGGGGTCTGCATGGATTCGGGTACTGGCGTTTGCCCCGAGAGTACCGACGCCGTTGCAGCATTCCTGGCATCGCGTGCGTCCTGCGCTTGCCATACCTGTTGTTGCGCCTTTACAGCCGCGACCCGCGACGCTTGAATTTCCTCGGCTGCGCGCAGGTTGCGCACTGGGGCGCTCGTGGAGCGCGAATGCGCCGCTGCCGCCTGCACTGCGGGCGGGGCATCGGGCAGGGCCATTACGCGCAGTGTGAAAGGTCCAATGGCAATGATGTCGGTGTCGCGCAATGGCCCATGCGGACTCGTGATTCGTGCCCCATTCACCGTCACCCCGACGAACGTGCCCATGTCCTCGAGCAGGACGCCGGATGGCGTCCTGACCAGCCGCGCATGGTCCTTGCTGATGCGCCAGCTGTCGAGAACGATATCGCTGGTCGACCGGCTGCCGACCGTGGAGTCATCCGGCACATCGAGCTGCCGGGCATGACCGTCGGCGTTTTTGATTTCGATCTGAAACATGGTCGCACCTAGTTAGCTCGGTCAATCGGGGCAGCCCGGTGTGTTTGCGCTGGTGGCGTCTGGTTGACCTTGCCTGCATCGCGGCCAGGCTGTAGCGGATCGGTGAGGAAAGGTGGTGCACCAAGGTGTTGCTCCAGTCGTTCGCCAGCGCGCTTCATTCGGTCGACCAGGCCTGGGCTGTGGCTGTCCACAATGGTCGGCGTGACAAAGACCACCAATTCGGTCTCTTTGTTCTGAAAGCGTCTGGAGCGAAACAAGGCGCCTAAAATAGGGAGGTCACCCAACAAGGGAACTTTGTCGATGTCGGTGCTGCTATTGCGTTGCAAGAGCCCGGAAAGCACAATGGTTTCGCCCTGACGGACATTGAATTCTGTCTTGGTGCGCCGCGTCAGCAAGCCAGGACCACCGGTGGCCGTGAACGATGCATCAATCGAGCTGACCTCCGATTCGATGACGGCCCGCACGATGCCGTTACGTCCGACGTGCGGTTCGATATCGAGCTTGATACCGTACGGTTTGAATTGCACCGTGACGCCGTTGACTGTAGCGACCGAGTAGGGGACTTCGCCGCCGGCCAGAAAACTAGCCTTGTAGCCACTGCGTGTCGAGAGTTGGGGCTCCGCCAGGATGCTGGCGGTGCCGTTTTGCTCGAGTGCGTTGAGCTGCGCACTGAGCCCCAGGTTGAGCGCGCTCAGCACCGCCAGGCTCTGCGGCGCGAGGTTGGTAGTGGCGTCGCCTGCGGTGACCGGTGGCGTGCCACCACCTGTCGTGATTGACAACCCGCTTTGGTCGTTACGCCGGAACGGAGCCCAGATGCTGCCGATGGCGGCCCCGCCAACGGCGCTCCATTTCAAGCCCAGGTCACGAAGTTCAGTCCGGGGAAATTCAACCACCTTCACATCCATCATCACCATTTGTTCCCAGCCAATTGGGCTGGTAAAGTTGATGATCTGCGGATAGCGCTTGGTCAGCTCGGCAACCTTGTCGCGGTCGGCATCCGACAATTCGTCACCTTCGACTATCACCTTGTCACCCACGACACTCGCTTTTGCGTTTGGAATCGTGGACAGGAAGGTCGCGACTTCCCGCGCAACGCGGCTGACATCGCCTGGTACCACATTGACCTTGATGCGCTGGTAGCGCCCATCCTGGTTCCACACAAACAAGGTCGATGTCCCTGGGCCATTGGCGAAGACAATTGTGTCTTTATCGTCCAATGCGGCTGCGGTAATGACTTGTGCATTACCGACGGCGATGCGCGCAACGTTCGGTGTCGGGAATACGCGCGACTCGCCGACAAACAGCTCGATTTCCGCGACTTGTTCCTGCTTTTCGGGTTTGGCGATCGGCGCGTACGGTGCGACAGCCATGGTAGCGGCGCGGCACTGGCTGATCGTCCCCGCGCCAACCCCCGCGACCGCGACGAGACTCATGCACATGAGGCGACGCGGCAAATCATTCTCTCGATTTTTCATGGCTTTGGCTCAAGTTATGGGCGAATGCAGTAGTGCGATGCACGCCGGTCGTCGCTGAACAAGATGGACGAAGTGCTATTGCGACATGGCGGTTGTAATGCGCTGACTGGTGGCGTTGGGTAGCAATGGTGGTGCCACGAAGGCGGGCGGCTGATCCGATGGCTTTGCCGCGCCACGGTATCGCCCGAGTCTGAGTGCTTCAGCCGGAAACGTGCCGCCAGTGCCACCGTACAAGACGGGAACGCCACTGTCGCGCGCCATGGACTCGCTTGAGGAATGTGGACCGAACCAGGTGGCAAGGTCGACACCCCCTCTGGCGCCTCCCGCATCGTCACCAGGGCTGCGTAGCAACGCCGTCAACTTGCCGGTTTCACGGGCGAGGATGATGTTTTTTGCTTCATCCGGTGTGGTATTCAAGGTCACGGTTGCGAATTGGACGGCCTCGCCACCATGGGGGTCGTCGACCGACCGTTTGCCTGTTGCCATGACCTGCACGCGCTGAAGGAGGGGAAGGATAATTTTCTTGCCGTTCTGGTCACCGGTGAAGATTAAATCGATCAGATCGCCCGGTTCGAGCATGCCGGAAATGGAATTGATTTCGTCTACCATGACGGTGATCGCCCGCTGGCCATGTTCCAGCCGGGCCGAGAAAGTGGCTGGCCGTTTGCTCAGCAACTGGCTCGACAAGAGCATCTCACCCTGTTTGAGGTCATAGTTGCTGACTCTGCCCGCCACGCTGAGTACATCTTGCGGCGCTACTGCGCCGGAGTGAGCGAATTCGACGGGTATCTTGCGGATGGCAAGGTCGTCCACGGCGACGATGCTACCTTTTGTGATGAGGGACTTGGCAACCAACAGGTCAACGGTCTCGAATTTTCCGCGTAACTCGATCGCTTCAATTTTCTGACTCAGATAACTGCGCGTGGTCAGTGCAGCGACGCCACCTATGGCAAGCGCAATGCCCAGCACTGCCCATGTCTTGCCCAACTTCCGTATCGAGGGAAGAATCAGTTTCATCGCTTAGCCCGGGAGAGAAATTGAATAGCTAAAATTCTGATAGGCCGTCCGGAATGCCTCGAGTAACTGCCAAAGGACGCTCTGATCATTTGCCATGCCAATGCCGAGCGCCAGCGCCAGAGCGCCGCAGACGACGATATATTCCATACTGGACTGGCCACGCTGCGCGGCGGTCAAGGAGAGGGTGTGGTGGGTCATCTTGTCGCTCATGGGGCAAGGTTCGCATAGCGGGTGGTATTCAGGACAACCGCTGTCATGCCTTTGTCGTCGCGGGAAATCACCGCGACTGCTTCACTCCCTGCCTTTTTGAAAAAAAGCGTGGTGGCTTCACGCGCTGCAGGTCTGTGATCGATGCCGGACTGAACGCCTGGGGCGGTTTCGCGTTCCAGAACAAAGCCGTCGATGCGAAGCATGTTTTTGACCGATGCTGCATTGAGTCCGACGCTGTGCGTGTTGGTGAGAACGACGTGCTCGATGCGACGCCGGTTATCCTCGGATGCAGTGCGGCTGACAATCTGGAAACCTGCGGCTAGCCTGGACAAGAGTTGTTGATCTGCCGCGCGTGTAGACGCTGCGTTGTTCATTGCCGCAGTGAGTTCAGTCACTGCGATCACGCCGCGTGTGCCTGTTACGCCAGGCTCTATTTGCACAGTCACGTAGTGCGCACCATGCGAGCGTCCAAGGATGCGCTTGACACCAATCGTGTTGTCCATCAGAGGTTGCCCGAGGCTCTGCTGAAATAGTGCCGCAACCCTTGCCGGCACCGATGTTGAGGTGAATCCACGCATTTGAAGCGGCATTCCGTTGACGCTGATTGGTCCACCCTGTTCGGACAGCTTGATGCCCTCTGGAATGGCGATCTGTAGCCATGGTGTTTGGCTGATGGCAGAACTCGCTGGCGTCAACAGCAATGCGCCCACGAGCAAGCCGTGGTGGCGCCAGCTGGTAAATGATCTACGCCTCGCCGTAGTCAAAGCTGCCATGATTGCTCACCCTTCGGAGAATGTCAGTGGTCGGAAATCGCTGGCTAGTTCCTATTGGAATCTTTCAGCAAACAGAACACTTGACCTCCAACAAGGGAAAGCACAACGGCGTCGTTCACGACGCCTCGCTACGACCGCGTGTGGTATCCGTGAGTCACTTTAAGCGGTCAGGCGGGATGATATCGCGCCAAAAGTCGAGTTGCCCCAACAGAGGTTTGTCGATATGCCCGCCCTCCGCCAGGGATAGAGATGCATCGACGACTGAGGAAACTCCCCGCAATTGCGTGGCGGGCACGAGCATGGGATGATCGATGCGTGATTCCACTTGCGCCGCATCCGCGGCTGTCCATCCATCCACAATGAGGCTGGTGTGACGGGTGACAGACAGATCGATCTTGTCCAAGGGAGCATAAGCCTTGATACCTGGTGGCACGTTAGCCAGCGTGACACTGACATTGCCGGTATAAATACCGTGCGCCTGCAGCCCGAGCCAGTCAGCTGTTTTTGGTTGATTGAATGGCTTTCCGTCGTCGGCGGCGCTGAATGCGTCTTTCTGATCTGTGCCATTGTTTGTGCCGAATCCGACTGCAACGTCCTTGTCGAAGTTCGCGATCAGTGGCGTGCCGTTCGGCCCGCGCCAAAACATGTTCTGGTGCGCAGTGAAATTGCCAGCGACATCACCTGTCTTGACCGGAGCGTCGGGATTGCTGAAGAACCGGCGTCTGACTTCGTCATTCAATTGCGCTGGGGTCTTCCGGGTGCTTTGCGCGTCGTTGCGAGTGGTCGCCTCAAATGCCACATACCGGCTTGCCATCTGCACCGCATATGAGACGTCCTGGTATTTTGCAATCAGAGGGATCAGCAGAATGAGGGGAATCAGCGCGAGCGAAACGACGAGAAACTCCGTGAGAGCCTGCCCGCATTGACGGTAATGGTGTGCATGGCGCTGCATGCAGCGTTGGCGAAAACAAGTACCCGCGTTGCGCACGCTTGGTTTTTGCTGTGTCATTTGCGCGGCGCCTTGTTGGTGATTGTGAATCCGGCATTCAGGTAGGGCGCGAAGACGGCGCTATGCACCATGGCGTCGAGCCTTGCTTCAACAGCCTGCGCCTGGATGCCGCCGACCGACGTTGTTTCCAACGTCATGTTCGACTGATGATGTTCACCGTTGGCATGCGATGCGGTGAATGAGCCGCCCAGAGAGAGGCAGTCCTTTCCTTGCGGGGCGAAGGGATTGTCCCAGACCTCGCACTCAAGCCCGAGAATCACTTTGCGTTCACGTTCGACCGACACCGGATGCTGGCGCATCACTGCCGCAAGCGCCGCGAGCCCCGGGTTGTCGGGAGACTTGCGAATCGCTTCGTCGATCTCCGCCACGCTTGAGGCTGCGACACGTACACGGGCACGCGCCGTTGCGTGAGCTCGCGCGTCGCAGACGCCAATGGCGGTCTTCTTGCGCAAGTCGATGATGCACGTGCCCATGGTGGAGCTGAGTTCTGCGGTCTCCTCCGCAGTTTCGTGCAGGCTGCAGTCGAGTTCCCAAAGGGCATACGCTAAGCCGGACTGATACGTGATGGTCCTGTTCGCAGACGTGTACAGGTCGGTTCGATGGCTCAACAAGTAGTCTGGCCAGGCACGGGGCGGGTTTATTGGCCTGCCAGTTTCCCGATGTTCACGCACGCATTGTTGCGTCTGCGCCTTTAGTTGCGCCAACCCGGCTGCATTGCCAAGTCTTCCGTCGAGGTAACTATCCAGTCGTGTGAAATGTACCTTGACCGTGCTGCCGTCGCCGCCTACGGCCTGATGCGGCATCGGCTTGTTTGCGCGCGCAAGTTCAGCCTCCGTTGTCGCCTTGACAGGCATCGCAACAATGGCTGCACAGAGAGCCAAAAGCACCTGCCTCCGCGGACACGACCAGCAATCAAGTCCTGCTGCCGTTCGCTTGGCGACATAGAATGAGTTGCTCATTGTGGCCCCCCTCTTGCCATCGCCTGGGCGAGATTCGCTGCCGACGTAGACGCCAGGCGAACCTGCCAGAACGGGTTGAACAGACTTGCCAATTCCGTCTTGTCGTCGCTGCGGGGGGCTGGACGTTCAAAGAACACTTCCGATGTCGATACTGCTGACAAAACATCCGACTTTGCTTTCCCGTCATACAGAGCCAATTTGCCAGTTGGTTTGATGACTGAAAGACCTTCTGATGTGCGGGTTTGTGACTTCTCGCGGGTAAGTCGGATCGAGAACCTGAGCGCGGGGGACGGCATCGCCAATTGTGATGCGGATAGATCGTAGAACCGTGGCACGCCGCTGTATTGCACGCTGCGGCCGTTGGCATCACCATCGGCACTTGCACCGGGATTGTCATTGCGCGAGTTGCCATACTCTGCGCCCGAATCATCCGGGTTGCCATGCGTCGCACTCTGGGTGCCATAACCAAGCGCCATCTCATCATGCTCGCACTTGGGCAGGCCGAAGGCGGGTATCTTCCAGTGCCATTCATGCAGCGATGCTGTATCCATGGCCTTCCACTCGTCAAATCCGATCAGTTCGGTGCCGCCACGCCGTCGGAACTCTGCCTTGAGGCCAAGAATGCATGGAAAGCTATTCTTTGACGTCCACGAGCGCTTTTTTACAAAACCGTCCAGGTCTGCAGCCTGGGTCACCGCACTTTTGAAGCGGGTCCGGTCATTTTCTGAATACAGCTCACTGAAACCCAGGAAATCGTCCGCAAGAGGGACCTCGTCAACGTGAACCACGCCGTCTCCGAGATAGTTGGCATCTGCGACGGCTTGCATGACTGCTCCGCGCGCAGGGATCAATGTCGCCTTCATCAGCGTTTGTGCACTTTGGAGCGCCCGCTTCGCAGTTTCTGACAGGCCGATTGTCCCTGAGGCCGCGAGGCTGACCGCGGCATCGGTGCTCTGCGCAATTGCGGAAGCCGGTCCAAAACTCAGCATGTAGCAGACCGGAATGTATGTCACGAGCAGTAATACAACTGGTCTGGAATAAGAGCTCTGACACATCAAAGGCGGGATATTTTCGGTATGCCGGACAACATGGCTGCTCCAGGAAGCGATGCTGACTGCTTGGGCGATCATCACCTCGTTAGCCATGAGCGCCCGATTCGTATATGCGTCGAAATTGAGTGCCCGCGCGTGCATGACACCGGCGCTGTATGCAACCGCATCTGCAGTGTTGACGAGCTTCGACTTTTCCGCAGTAAGTTGACCTGTGTTGAAAAGGAAGAACAAGGCAGCCAGGCCCCCAATGAGGGTGAACAGACCGTAAATCAGCGCTTGTCCACGCTGGTGGTGCAGATTATTTATCGACAATGCCGGACCATGATGTTTGTACATGACGCTCACACTCTCTCAAATGCTGTAGCGGTTGCAGTCTGGAGGCGGGGGCCAACGTGCAGAACGTAAAAAAGCCGCTGTGGACAGCGGCTAAATGCACGGTGACTACTGCTGACCGTCCTTGGCCTGATTGCCATACGTCGACAAGGAACCCTTGGTTGGGTCCTTGGCCTGTGTCACGGCCTTACCTGCCGCTGTTCCGGCTTGGGTAATTGCCGTGGACCCGTCTTTACCAGCAACTTCCATGGCGACGGCAGCGGTCTGATTGCGAAGGGTGGCGCCGAATAGCTGGTAAATCGCTATGGCGGCAACTGCAATCAAGGCAACGATGACAATGTATTCGGTCATGCCTTGACCACGGCTCCTTCTGCTGGGACTGATTACTTTAGGCGTCAGTTTCATACCGGACTCCATCTTCATTTGGTTGATGTTGATATATGGAACGTGTAATTGCCTATGGATAATACGTATGGATGCCTGTTGAAAATTGGCGAACATCAACGAAAGTTGGGTTTCAGCGCTTTCCAGCGCTGCGACTTTGACTTTTGCAGAACGGCGACTGGCTACAATAAAATGGAAGCTGGGGAAGCTAGAAGCTAGGGTCGGGAAGCCAGGGAAGCCAGGGTCAGGTCTGACATTCGGACACGAGCTCAGGCTAACAGAGCAGCAAGAGTTGAGGACGTTTGCTGAGCAAGGAAACTCGACGCTGTGCGGTGAGGACTAAAGGCTTAGTGTTGAGGACGTGTCCGAATGTCAGACCTGACCCCGGCTTTTTAACTCCGGTTACTCCTGGGATCAGAACGCAAAAAGCCCAGTCCGAAGACTGGGCTTTTTACTTGCATTCTGTGGGGTGGCTGATGGGGCTCGAACCCACGACAACAGGAATCACAATCCTGGACTCTACCAACTG
>Ga0265798_10003507_pt1 | contig 22259 bp, 30 predicted proteins | sample P3T30metagenome_FD_192430 | JGI IMG/M metagenome (GOLD analysis project Ga0265798, IMG submission 192430) | Plant litter microbial communities from East Loma Ridge, Irvine, California - P3 T30 | ecosystem: Environmental > Terrestrial > Plant litter > Unclassified | place: USA: California... | reverse complement strand
CGTGTCCATTGTGCGAAGGATGGTGCCCATTGTGAGAGGATGAGTGACCCAAGGGGATTGAATGGGAATGGGGCGAATGATTAGATGGACCCGCTGGAGGTGTATTATAGTAGTGTGGCAGCGGGGGAGGAGCTTGATGGTGCGTAGGTGTCTGGTGATGGACATTGAGAGGAGGGAGCTGGTGCGAATGATGTATAGGAGACTGGGACGAATGCAGCTGGGAATGCTGTTGGTGATGAGGCGACTGTTGCTGATGCTGATTCATTGCACCGTTACCGTTGCTGGCGCCTGTAAAGTCAGCCACCACTCGTTCTTCAAATTGAAGCCGGGTTCCGACGCGTAAAAGATTACTTACTGTCGTGATGGTGACTGTAATGCTGCTGCACTTGTAGGGCGTCAGCTATGCAAGGTGAACGAAGAACGATGGATGTGGACTCACTTTCTGTTTGTTGAAGATACTGGGGAATATACGAAAGATGAGGATCGATGGGATATTTGTTGTTATTCGGTGAAGTTGACCGCGGAATGTATCTGTGTTGTTGGGGGTAAGAATCGCGGGGTTGATCGATGTTGGAGGATGTATGATCGGGTTCTCCGCTCCCGTCTCTATCCTCGTTGACGCGCACACTCGACTCTATGTTCCCGTGGGATAAACCTTGGGATTTGTCGTCTCCAACTCCACCTCGTTGATCCTGGTGTAGCACCCGTTCGATGTCCTGGTCGGTATGTGGGGTGGTTGTAGATTTTGTTGGCTCAAGATCCGTTAATTCAAAGTGCAACTTGTAGTTGTCAACAGAGGGATCTCGAGCGGAATTTGTGGTTGTAGTCTTAATATTTGTAGTGCTGGCTTCTCGATCCGAGTTATCCTTTTCCAACTCCTTTTTCTTGGTAGCGTTGCGGGTGCTCCTGACTACTCTGGGCATGGTGACGACAAGACCGGGGAATGGGTGACAGACTGACGAATGGGTACACGGGGCGACGATGTCAAGTGAGCAAATTAGCGTGATGAGTATTGGAAGTTGTAAAAATACTCGTTGCAGTTTGCAAATACAGCTGTTCAGGGTAAAAACGAGTTCTACGCTTGTCAAGGGGCAGGAGCAGGGGATGTGTCTCATCAACCCGACTCGATCTCACCGGGTAAGTCAACCTACCCGGTCACTTGCCGTCCGTTCAGATCCCTATCTATCGCCTCACGATTCCCAGCATGGCGAGTCAGATCTACGCGGAAGCAGCCTGCAGCCCAGTGGCCCCTGTCGCGTGTGGCGGGCGTCATCCAAATCGCTCATAATAACAACACAGCCTCCCAACGGTCGGTAGTCAAGAAGAGTCTAGTCAAGACCCTGGCATGACACCAGCATGCCATGCAGTGGCGTATGAGGAGACAGCTTTTAGGTAACGGTAAAAACTCCGCTCGGAGACCGGTACCAAATCTTCTCCATCGATGAGAAGCAGGAACGCCGCATACGACACGGTGCGCAGCTCTGCTTTAGCGTCGTCAGACGTGTTTACCCTGAAAACAGATCTGGCGGAAATGGTCGCAAGAGACATCTGCGGTAAATGATCTCCCAGTATATTCCGACGAGTGCGAGTGGGTCCACTTCTGCCAGCGTTTCGATCAGGTGTCGGCGATTGAGATTAGACACGGAGCTGGTGACACACCGTTGCTGGCATTGCAGATGTTTGATACCGCTCCGTTCGGCGACAGCCGAGGCTTCATACAGAACATCACAGCTGGACCAAACCAGCGGGTCGGTGATCTCTTATATGTGGACGCATGACGAGATTGGATCCCAATGAGCGAATGCCGAGATCTGGGGCGTTCTTCTACCACCCTATAAGTGTTCTGTTTGACTCATCGGGTTGGCGCATCGTTGGCGGAGTCCTGGTAGATGTGGCCGAGTCTTGTAGTGTGTATCTTCTGAGTTGTGACAAGTGCTTTCATCCCATAGTGCTTCACGGCGCACACGGACATGAGCCCGCTAGGGTCGAATGTAAAACGGCGTTGACCCGAGAATCCAGGTATTGAGTGGTACAGCAAATTGATAGGCGCGCCAGACTCGCCCGGGAGGGGACTGAGGGCGCCAGGGATGCCGAGTGTTACAACTTACCGGGACTCAATACGAATTGCTCCCTCCTTGGCTTGGGATAAAGGGGTAAGTGACCAATACCCAGAGGCACGGGACATCACTGTGCGTTATCGTTCAAGTGGACTACTGTGAGGTCTCGTAACATTTAGATAAGTGTGAATGGTACACTGCGTATGAAAGTGCTGTCGAACCCTTATCATCGAATAAGGTCATCGTTGAGATGGGGCCTGGCTGGCACACGCAGAGGGTCTACCTTCGAGCTGACTCGAGTCGTCCAAGGTGTGATGAGATCAGAAGCCAAGTATGTTTCCCATTCTTGGGGTGGTTTCCAGAGGCCTCCGGCGGATGTACTGGTGAACCACAAGTGTCCGATCTAGGTATCCTCCCAACGTGGTGATGTCGACAAGCATGTCCGCCCGCGATCTTGATCTGGATAAACCTGAAGAGCGGGTTTCAACATGATATGTGGGGTTCCGGCGGGACACATCAAGAGCAGAAGTAAAGGTAAATGATGAGCGACTTGAGTGGGTATTGCTCTGTCTCATTAGCATAGAGCCGTGCACTCGGCCCTTGTTAGCTGCTAGCCCAATCGGACTTCGGTGAAATGTGAAAGAAGCTGCAAAATGGTGAATGGCGTCAAATGCCTACCACGTAAATTGTGAATTCCCCCTTCTGTTGTCCAGCGGCTGTCACCTGCACTAGTGTCACACATATAGCTTGATGTATACACTGCTTGACCTTCGGTGACACCTGTATGCAGGCCTCAGAGGCCGTCACAGCTAATTCCACACACAACGAGTAGTGGCAAAGCCATGGTGTCCTCGTATATCTCCTTGATTAGTTCTTTTGCGCCTTCCTTCAGGAGATACGGCCAATGCCCGCCCTATCTCCCGTCTGTTCTTAGCTTGTTTTCGTAGCGGACGCGCGCGTCCGTACTATTGTTCTGCATGCCATATTGTTTCAGGGACAAAGACCTTTGATCCTAGTGACTAACCCTGATTGATGTGCCTGATGCCGATGTAAACCAGTGATAAAAGCTTATATATGAAAGTACGGTCTCGAGTTGACAGAGTTTATAGCCATATACTTCGCCATCATGGCGCTCAACATCCCCGTCCGACGTAGAGGTAGTCGCAGGGTCGTCTCAGCGATCATCTTCGCGCTCGCCCTGGGCACGCTCATATCCATGCGAATCTCCTTCGCCGACACAGAGTCGACCAATTCGCCCTCGCAGACTTCGACGGCAACTCATCTCGGGTCTGATCTCCTTCGACTCAAATCTCCGCACAACCATCAGCAGAAAGTCAAACCGGACTTTATCTACGACACGGCGGGGCTCATTAGGGGCTGGGATGCGGTGCTTGACGGACAGAAGAGCGAAAGTCCAAACGGCCACGGCGGACAAGTAGGATCAAGAGTCCTTCATCAGCATCCTATAGAGGATCTGATAGCTACCGGCTTGAAACGGTGGAACAAGATGTTGGCATCGTTAGTCCAAATATTCTTGTTTGGCCTGTGATGTCTCGCTGAGCTTGTAGTCAATCCCAAACCCTTGGCCAAGCCGTCAAGGAGTATCAGCGCAGATACGGGCGGCCGCCGCCAAAGGGCTTTGACATATGGTACAAATATTGTCAAGACAACAATGTGAAGATCTTAGACGACGTACGCACAGGTTCCTACCTCGAGCTCTTCAGATGAAGAGACTGACGAATACAGTACGATCAGATCAACCGGGACATCGAGCCGTATTTTGCGTTGTCGCCCGAGCTGTTCGCACAGCGGGTCAAGAAACTGCAGAGCTCAAAGTTCTCATAGTGAGTCACTCATGCCCTGGTTGCCCCCAGGCTGCTTTCACAATTCGGTCTCGTCCGCTGACATGCTTTCAGCAACATCACACTCTCGCCCCATTCGCCCTCCACAATTGCTGGCGAAAGAGGAGCTGAATCTCGGCCCAAATCGCTCTTTTCCCTACTCGAACCGATAGCACAATTCTTGCCGGCCGTTGTGACCATCTATGGGTCAGATCACGATATGGGTTCATCGTTATTAGGTGAAGATCAGCGACAGGCGGCATTGCAAGCCATCAAAGCGGGTCGGTACTTGACAGAAGAAGAGCTCGTTCTTCTTGAGCGTCGCAATGGACGGGGCGCAGTCGGTGATTTGGTGTCAGCATGCCCGGAGGACAGTCCAGCATGGAAGATGCGGTTGGCTGAGAAAGATGGAGAGCAGCCGGATTTGGAAAACACTGGTGAGCCATTATGAAGGAGAGCTTCAGAGTCCTTGACTGATGCAGACAGAGTCGAGCTTTGTGTATGACCCAAGACCTGGTTATGACTTTTGCTATACGCCCAAAAACCTCCTTCTTCATGGCGCTCTTTCTTTCGATTTTGCTCGCGATTCGATATTACGACCCATCTTCCAGTTGTCCAAATTTTCCCGCAGTCCCGAGCTTCTCACAACTCCGCTCCAGGCGTACGATAATATCACTTCCAAGGCCGCTATAAGAAACACTATGGAATGGCACGAGAAGACGCTAGATAAACTCTTTTGGCGAGGCAGTTCGACAGGGGACAGCTACGCGAAGATCAAACACGGGAAGGCCGCAGATTGGAGACTAAGTCACCGGCCGAGACTCCACTTGCTCGCCCAAGATGGCACTGGTACTGCTAAAGTACTTGTGGAGCGTAATGATAGATGGGTCGCAGAGACTTGGTCGCGAGAAAAGCTCAATGAGGCGTACTTGGACGTCGGTCTCACCGGGAAACCGCATCAGGTAAGTCGAGGTCGAAACAATGTATTGACACGGCAGTGCAACGTCAAGGACGGAACATGTGCCGAGATCCAGAAAGAGATCGTTTTCAAGGACAGGATTGGTCCAGAGACGTCTAGCAAGTATAAATGTAAGTAGATTTGGATCTGAGAGAGCTGGATGCTGACTCCATCAGATGTACTAGATGGTATGTCCCAAGTATAATTGTATGCTGACCTGTTCTCAGTCGATGGCAATGGCTGGTCTTCCCGATTCAATCGTCTCCTCATGTCGGGGAGTGTTGTTCTAAAAACGACGATCTACCCCGAGTGGAACTCGGTGCGCCAGCTCTCCGACTCAAATGCGATAACACACGGCTGACAAACAGGATTGGCTGATACCCTGGGTACACTATGTGGTCAGTACCCACATTTGCTGTAACGTGCGAGACTCATCCATTTAGCCGGTTCAAATCGATTATTCCGATCTTCACAACATCATGTCCTTCTTTGTCGGTCCACCCGATGCCTTGGGCAGCGGCCGTGACGATTTGGCTCGCGATATTGCTCAGCAGGCTAGATCATTTGGCATGGAGCACTGGAGATGGGAGGACATGCAGGCTTACATGTTCCGAACGCTTCTAGAGTGAGTCGTCTCCAAACTGCTCAAGGCTAGTAGGCTGATGAGGGCAGATATGCTAGATTGATGGCAGACGACCGAGACACATGGATATACACACCATAAGCATAAACGTTGTGCATTACACTTTTAGAACATAGTTCATTGTCCATTGGACAATTCCTCGATATAGCATTTATGTAAACCTTGACTTTGCGTCCGACCGTCAAGACCTGAGAACATGGGCGCAGTCGAACTACGAAAGGCTATTACGACGTCGTATCTCATCTATTATATCTTTCAGACTGCGGATTGTCTGAACGCCACTCAGATCTTCTTGTGCGTTCCGAGCGGCTCCATCACTCCATTCGCCTACACGCCTGATCAGACGGGCGTCCAGCCCCGCAGACATGGCACCGCCATAGTCGCTGGTCGTGAGCCCGGCAAATGAAGATAGATGGGGACGTACGCTTTCAGCTCATCCCCGACCATAATCACTGCTTGACCTGGCTTTTCTTCGCATACCTCACATGCTCGTTCGAATATCTCAGATGACGGTTTGGCTGCTTCCACGTCCCATGATAGGATTGGAGGGTAATTCAGAAGTGGAAGAATGCTTAGCGCTTCAAGGGTCTTCACTACCTTATCAGCATTAGGTCACATCGAGACGTACATATTCGAGGATCGGCATTTGACACTATACCGGTCTTGATTCCGAGGTCTTTAAGCTCTTTAACTACACAGTCAACTCCGTTAAAGCAGACATGACATACGTGTTTCGATTGTCTCGGGGAACTCGATGTAGCCATGGTCTGATTCGAATCGCTTCATGAGGGCAGTCGCTGCTATCCCACCATACCTCTCAAGCTCTGTATATCAGCCGCTTCGTTGTACTAAATAACGAATCGAGGCTTGCCTGCTTGCTCTGCTCCTGCTTCCTTGACACACCGGCGAATCAATTCTGTCCACCACTCTTCTGGCGATATAGGTGGATCACCGTGTTTTCCGTATAACGGGTACTCAACATCCATCGACTTGAAAGCTGATTCGTTAGCCAAAATCTGCCAATACTCAAACGTATATCTCACCAGGTCTGAAGCCGGCTCGGACTGACTCGGGTGTTATGCTGGTCTTTGAAACCCCAGCTTTCAAGGCTTCTTCGTAATATCTGCCGATTCTGAGCTCCTTCTCGGTCTAGTCAAGTTGACTGACTGCTCATGGATCGGGATTCGAGGGGTACATAATGTATCTGGATCGGTCAGCGGGCATAGCTACCGCGACCCAAAGAGACACACCAAAGACGTCGAAAAGGACCAGTCTTACACCCGGTCGGACGGGTCCCGACATGTTTTCCTTGGTAGAGAACTCTAGTGAGCTCGACATGCTCCTTGTCAGCAGTCTCGCGAAAGACCTTACACTCTTTGCCATGAGCTGGGTGTGTTCAGACGGTGATTTGGACAATTGTAGGCAGGAGTGGGGGATCTTTATGACGTAAGCAATTTGAGTCAAGAGATAAATCAACCATAATCTCAACTCGCAATTAACTAGAACCTTATCACCATAGATGCGGACAAGTTATGCTGGATCCTGACCTTCAGTCAGACAATGAAGCCTATATGGGGGAGCGGACAATCATCTCTGCCATGTACGGAGTAAGTTTCGCTATCTCGAGAGCTAGAGCTTAGAAGAGCTTGTCAACGGCGCTGATATCGTTAGGATGATTGTGTCGATATAGCTCCTGTAAAGACTACTTGGGGGACTGAGCTGGAAGGTGGATGGATAGGAATCACTCTCAGAGCTCACGACGGGAAGGTCAGCGTGCAGTTGCGCTTGAAAGCAGGGAAAGTGAGTATGGTCATCCGGCATGTAGCTGAACAACAGAGATATCCTAAACAGTCTCCGCTCATCAAACTTCATCGTCCTGTCAGGCTCACGGCGGGTCACGTACGAGGATTGCTACAAGAACTCCAGGATGTCTGTAGGAAGAATATTGGTGAGGATATGATCGTGCTTGTAAGTGTCTTTACCATTCGAGGTCTGGACTGACAATTTACCAGCTCACAGAGTATGTGGAGAATTGGATCAGAAACAATCACGTTCCCTTCCCTAGAGCTGGAGAACCAGAGCTTACTCTCATGGAGGAGAAGGCTCTACGTGAAGAGGCTGAGCGAGCTGTAGGTCAAGTGTAATTGCTGCTCGTAAACGACTGATGAATGGGCCGAAGAAGCGCAAAGTCGTGCCGAGGATGAGCAAGCCATCTTGGCTGCTAGGGAGGAAGACCGCTTGCTTCAAGAAAAGATCGTGCTGAATGAGTCTCAAAACAGAGAGCGAAGACTGAAATTGGCCAAACAGGAACTCGAGCGGAAACGGCAACAATCCCTGGAACAGCTGGACGACGGGGAACTCGCGTCGCGTGAAATCAAGTTGGATGAGCCAATACGCATAGAAGGCCATGAGGGTAGTTGGGCAACTTGGAACCTGTTTGGGGGACGGAAAGAGATGTTATGGACGACCTACGTTGCGGAACCTATCGAAATGGACGGTACTATCGACCCAAATTTCGTTCGAACAACGGTTCCTACCCTTTGGGCCCAGGTCATAGATTTCAACAGACCATTTTACCTGACCGACCAGGGAAAGAAGAAGGTCGACTCGTTGGTAACGGAAATCCGGCGCTTGCAAATCATCAAGTCTGACCATATTCTTCGGGTCTACGGGGTCAAAAGAGACCGCACGCCGAAGGGAGGGGAACGTGTCGTGGTCTTTGTGGAGCGCCCGTTAGATGGAGGCTTGCTCAAGAGTCGTTTACCGAGTAGCGGCTTTGACTGCCCCACTGCCATTGTAAGTTTATCGCTGGTCTCAGTTGAAGCATATGCTAAGCTCGTCAGGAACACCTTCGTCAGGTTATGACGGGTCTCTCAGCTGTACACCAGAAGAATGGGACTCAAAGACGTAAGTTAATTTCCGTAATGGATGACTGATCCCATAGTGTTCGACTCGCGTTACGTCGTGACACACTCGTCGCCCGAAGACAAGCCTATTGTCAAGCTGATGGGAACCGGATATGCCAAACGTATAATCGACGAGCACAAATCCAACCCTTTCCTCAAGCACTTCCAAGAGATCAATCCACCAAGCTGGTCAGTCAGCTTTCGTCCGTATATAGACCCAGCTGACGTTCAGGGCGTCGCCAGATGAGCGGAACCATCCGCAGGATTATACCGCCAAGCGGGATATCTGGAATTCGGGAATCCTCTTCGTCGAGCTCTTGCTGGGTTCGAAGGCTAATGTGATATATGGCGACCTCAACTCCCTTCGTCATAGTAAGTCTTGTTCTTGACACCAGTTGATGGCAGATCTCCCCCTTCCAGATCCTGTCTACGATCTCCTAGATTCCATGATGCACCAGCAGGCCAAGAAGCGCCCAACAGCCGAAGAGATCCTCGACAGACTTCGCGACATAGAAAAGACCCTTAGAAGTGCATCGAGAAAGCCGCATTGTAGGTCCCTCACCCGCACGTGTGCTGACCGACAGTGTCTCTCCATGACCTCCATCCTTCCGATTCGGATAGCTACTCCACGCTCCCTACACCTCGACTACCGCATAGATCGTTATCGAACGGGCCACAGCCTGCTCAGCTTGCCCAAGGTCAAAGTCGATACAAGCACGACTATGAGGAGTTGGAGAAATTGGTACGTTCAATGGCCTTTGGACGCGTGGCTGACCTGACAGGGGCAAGGAGGCTTTGGTATGGTCGTCAAGGCTAGGAACCAATACGACCAGAAAGTCTACGCCGTCAGTAAGTCGTTCTTACATCTACGGATACTCGGGTGAGCTGACCCGGATAGAAAAGATCAAGCTACGCGACGAAGATAGTAGGCAAACGACCGATAAAGAGATTCAAATCCTCTCAGCTCTATCACACAAGCACATCGTCCGATACTTCAATTGCTGGACCGAAGACCCAATAGCGTCAACCCATGAAGAGGTAGAAGAATTGGTCGCTCCGGCGGTCGATGAGATCAGTGATCCGTTCGCCCCGCCTGACCCCAAGAACCCATATGCCTTCAATCGAGAAAGCTCGAAAAGTTTATCATTTCCGCCTGTTCGATTCTCTTTAGCGACTAGACGTCAAGACGAGAGCAGCTCAGATGAGAGCGATACCGAGAGCTCGGATGCTGATAGCGGGGAAGAGACGGAATCGGAGAGGCCCCAAGCGAAAGACAAGGTCGTCAACGCAGTAGCGCGAACAGCGCCGTCAGATATGCCTAGTTCCGCTATTACCGGGACTACCAGCTCCGATCCTGCGGCATTTAGGACGCTGTTTATTGCCATGGAGTTTGTTGACAATGTCAGTCCTGGCTCGCGGACTAGTTTACTCAGCTGATGAGCAGGGCACCCTTCGAGAACTGATCGATGGTGGTCTAAGCGAAGTTGAGTCATGGCGACTCTTTCAGGAGGTGCTTCAAGCCCTGTCTTACCTGCACTCTCAATCGGTCGTACATCGAGATCTGAAGCCATCGAACATCCTCATCAGTCAGTCCTGGCTCGACGATCCAGGCCTCATTGCTGATTTTCAGATGGCGATCGTCAAGCCATCGTAGCAGATTTTGGACTTTCGGTGGGTGAAGATGTGAGAGTTGTGAAGCGAGCTGATCATCCAGACCTTCTCAGCGGCGACAGTCGAGACCGTCGATCCCGTCCAACCAGGCGCCATCAACATAAACGGCACCAAAACCTCAAACATAGGGACAGCTGCGTACATTGCTCCTGAGGTCATGTCAGGGCGAACATATGATGCCAAGGTAAGCCTATCTCCTGACTCGCCGGATACTGCTGACAACGAGGCCGATCTGTACTCGCTAGGAGTGATCTTCTTCGAGATGAACTTTCCCCCGATGATGGGTCAGGAACGAGCTCAAACGATCAATGGACTTCGGTCACCGGCCATCAAAATTCCACCTTCTTGGCCGGCGCAACGGGAGAAGCAGGAGCGATTGATCACATGGTTGCTTGCGCATGATCCCTCGTCTCGTCCTGGAGCCGATACTGTGCTGGCGAGCGCCCTCCTGCCGGTCGAGCTCAAGACTCCAGCTGAGCATAGTAGAGCGATAGCGAGTGAGCCTGTCCTCAATGGTCGAGCGTGCTGACCATTTAGCCCTGACGACCGACCGCAATTCCAAGCCATACAAGCAGCTTCTGGAGGCCATATTTAAGCCTCCTCAAGCTGGCCCTATCAACCTAGTTGCCGAGAGATCGACAAATTGGCTATACGATGACGACTCGGACGTTCGGCAGGTCGCCACGGAGATCTGGTCCGCAGTCATTGTCCAGCGTTTGAAAGATCTATGTCATCGTCACGGCGCTCAGGAAACTTATTTGCCAGTCTTGATACCCGAGACGAAATTGCTGGACCCATATGCGCAGGAGGACTGTGTCAGATTGCTTGATCAAGGTGGTCAGCTTGTTCAAATGGTCGCTTGTGACTTGATAGCCATGGCTCGATCGGCGCCCAGACGGCATGTGGGTAGAGCGAAGAGGTTTCACCTGGGCATGGAACATCGCCCGTCTGCACCTGGTCGACAACCTTCGCGAGCTGTGAAGCTGAGGTGAGTACTTTTTACCTGTAGTGAAGCATGCTGATAGGTAGTTTCGACATTGTCTCGCCTCTGAGATCTGCAGCTGCCGATGTAGAGATGATAGAGGTGGTCGATAAGATCATTGCTGAATTCGGTGGAGGGAAGGGAGGACTGGAGGCTAACGGCTACGAATTCCACATAAGTCACGAGACCAGTACGTCTACGCCGCCCAAAACCATCTCGGCTTCGAAAGTCAACTTATCATTCAGTCCTCTCTTTGATACTGGGCATCGCACCGGAGCAATCACGATCGCAGGTTTTGGCCGCGTGTAGCCGCATTGGCGTCTCAGTCAACTACGACAGGGCGAAGACCGCTCTGAAAGTCGTGACTGGCGTACCACGACAGATCATGAACAGTCTCGAAGCTTGTTGTGTAGCAGGCACGTACAGCATTGTAGACGTTAGCTATGCTCACGTAAAGGCGACTTTCAAGAAGTCCGGACCAAACTCGAAATGATATTCGCTTCAGCCAGCTCGGAAACGAGAAGACGCCTAAAAGAAGCGCTTGACGAGATGGATGAGATTGTCAAGCTGTTGGAGACTATCCAAATTGGACGGAGGCTCCTGTTCAAACCTATCCTGGCTACTAATGCCGAGGTAAGCGCAATAAGCTCGAGAAGATATTGGCAGCTGAGTATTTAGCTATTCCGCGGTGGGTTTATGTTCGAATGTGTACAGACGAGTAAACGCATGACTCAGGATGTGTTAGCATACGGCGGCAGGTGAGTGAGATGACACGACAATGCTGATAAGAGGTACGATAAATTGTTGGAACACTTTGATACCGCCCACGGTGCGCAGGCTACGACGTACGGTGTTGGCATGACTATTTCGATCGAGTAAGTATTGACCTCCTCCGTAGGTTTCATGCTGATCAGATAGTCATCTCGTTAAGATCGTATCGAAACATGAGAGTGCCTTGTCCAAGGACTTGATGGTTCGGGATAGGGAAGATGAGCGATCATTTGGATACTGGACACCGAGTGTGAGTCAAGTTCTCACTGTCGTTTCGTTTCGTCCGCGAGGAATGACTGATGGTCAGCGATGTGATGTATACGTAGCTGCTGGTGCTCAGGTCGACCTATCGGCTCGCATGAAGCTCATCGCCGAGTTATGGCGTAGCGGAATCAGTGCCGATCTACAATACGACGATACCAGGACATTGGAAGAGGTCACCACAGAATGTGAGGAGCAGAGCACTCCGTAAGTCTCCCACTCATCCAGTGTGTCTGACTGATCACTCAGCTTCTTGCTTTTACCTCGAGTCAATAAGACCGATATCAAAGTCCGATCAATCCTGCGCAGAAACGAGAAGGAAGGTATGCTCTAGTTGTGAGACCTGCTGACATACAGTACCTCGCGGAGAACTATGTTCCTACCTTCGAGCTGCCATCCAGGAGCAAAGGCGTATAGACGCAACCTACGCTTCGCATGAAGGTTCAATCTCGTCGTCACAAGCAGCTGCTCTCTCGGTTGAAGCTCGCCTGGACAAGGACTTTGATATCAGATTGATCTTACCGCCCGAACCCCTGCAGCAGGTTAAAGGTGGGAAATTGAGACCGAATCGTAAACACCGTCATACCACCAAAGTGAGTTCACCCGTCACCCCAGCCGAAAGTACTGACAGCAGGCTGTGTACTTGGAGAAGATTAGCGGTTTCCTGCAATCCGCTGGATCAACATTACCAGTCATAGCGGTCGATTTACCTTCATCAATGTTAGCCCAGCTGGTGCTGAATATCAACTGGATTTCGGATGACGAGGCTTGGAAAGCGACTTTGGCCGAAAACTCCATGAACGATCGAAAATATGCGGAGTCTATTAGGGAGGCAGCGAGGAAGATGGTGAAGGAGGATGGGCAGTATGTGTTCTGGCTTGTTGGAGTCAGGGAGGGAAAGGAGGGAAAGGTGAGTCGAGGTTGATCTGCGTTATGGATTTGGCTGATGCGCGCAGGGTTTTCTGTTACAATTCAAGTAGCTAATATAGACTTGAGGACACTGGTCTTGGGTGTTTGTCACGATACAGGTATCTTGTTGTATGCATAGCTAAAGCATCGCGAAGACAACTCGAAGTCGAAGTTGTGAAGTAAGTGACAATGATCATGTCCATCCGTTGTTGGGATTCGAGATTCTGATCGGTCTAGCCCAAGTGCTCGTGTCAGTTGCGCATAGGCTGCCACCAATCTCGTCTTTATACGTATCTCATGCATTCTGGTTTCTGCTTACAGCTTTACTTCGACATCGAGTTTGACACCTAGTGATCTCCCCTGTCAGCCTTGACCGCGTCCTCACTTCCAGTCATAGGATTGTTGTCCTTGGCTTGCTGTGCCTTCTTGCCTTTCTCAGTACCGGCACTTTGTCCGTGGGTGTCTACTATGTCAGCATCTTCCTCGACGCGTAAATCGACACTAAACGTACGAGCGACAGTCTCATCCTGTAGCTCTTTACTTGGTGGACCTGTTGGTGCTGCCTGATCTGCCTTGACATGTGCTTCAGAGTCGGTCTATCACGTCAGATCGATCTTAGTGTTGTTCTTGGGGACTTACTGCAAGGTTTTCATTCCATCCTGGAGCGGTTTCTTTGAGAGGAGCCGAATCGCCCTGGGTACCGGAGAGGTTCTTTGCCTTTTCCCTCTCGATGACCTTAATCGTCAGTAAATCTGCATGATTGAGGTGTGGTAAAGTGGAACTTACCTCGGGATCATTCTCGTGTTTGTAGGAAGTCTGAGCAGCCTTCACGGAGGTGGTGGTGATTGTCCTAGCTGCTGTGAAGGCAGTTCGGGTGGACCTGAATCCTAATTGAGTTCGGAAGATGTTGATCGACATGGTTGCAATAGGATGTAGAATAGGATGAATACGGCCAATGAATCAATTGAACGAGAGAGCTCTCAGAGGGTTTGGCTAATTGAAGATCGCTGATGTCATTATTCGGTAATAAGGAATGTTAAGCCGATCAACCAATTAGAACATTACCAAATGTAGAGTAAGACAATTGTTCATCGGGCGCTACTTTTCGTGCATGAAATCACACAAAAGCTACAGGTAAAATGCTATTGCGACAATATTGCGTTGTGATTGAGAGACAACAAGCAATGTTCCAGCAAATGTCCCATGTCGGTTTTGGTCGCTAAGGCAATAGCTACTCTATAAGGGAGACTGACATTCTGAACCTCTTCTCCCCATTCTTCTCAAAACACCACTTCGATCTGATGAACCAACCTGATCCAACCTCCCTGATCAGTATGGCCAGTCACAACAACCCCTTTCCAGTGCTGGCCCTCAGCACAATCTGGTTTTTCTGGCCTGTCAACTCTATCAAATTGGCTGAAGTACAAAACTTCTTCCGCTTGATCTGCGATGCCGGATTCACCGTCACGTTCCTCTGCCCTGATTTTGTGCTCGTAATGACATCCTGGATGACTGCGACTGGATCGTCGCGGGATATCTTGCAGCGGGGGCGGTGCTCAAGGCAGCCCTGCTCTTGGGGTCGGACCTTTGGCCGAGGCGGCTCCGGAGAATGAACTTTGCAATGGAGGTGTCGTCATTTTTCCTGTCTCTGCTTTGGGCGATACGGCAAGAGTCATGTCAGTAGTATTTTCATCTCTTTCTTGTGCGGACAGCGTCTACACAAACACGGTCCCAATCCTTCCAAGGCCTGCCATTCGTTGAATGTTTGCGAGCTTCCAATCAGTGAGAGTCATGACACAGAGATGAACGTTCAGCTGTCAGTTACAGCGGAAAATGACTGCAAGCAGTTCTCAAATGGCCACAAGAAACACCCCATTTTCAATAACGTTTGCCTCCAAGCTTCATGACGAAAGCCATGATGACTACATGTAGCATGTCTGTCAGTAATTCTGAGGATCCGACTATCCGCCGGATTATGGCGTTACATCCGCCTCACCGGGGGACCGCCAGTCGCCAGACTGTCTCGCGCGTCGACTCCTGTATATGCCTCGAACTACAATCCGAAGGGAGTCTCCAAACTGGGAACAGGCATATCAATAGAGCCTCTAAGAATGAGCAGCGATTCTCCGAAGTGATGATAGCGCAACCGCTCAGGGAACCAGCCTATAATGCTCTTCCATACCGTTGCGAGCCGAGGATACAAAATGTAGCAGATGTAGCAGATGGTAATTCCAGGTCGGATCGTCGGATTCAGGGAGACTCTGACATCCACGGTTCTACCACGGTCTACATTATTCACGAATCCCAATACAGGAAATGGGTCAAGAGTAGACGCCCTCGTCGGTGCAGGTATTCTTCCTCTAATACAGGCCACGAGTACCGCAGGACAGTTCCAAGACGCGTCTTTGCGTGTTCCCACATAAGTCCCATTTGCTCGGAGAATCAGGGCGACAATCCCCCGATTTGCGGAGCCGAGTAACAGTAATAAGGTCTTGCTCGGACGCGTACGTGGTACCTGACTGGACCTGGGCTCATCGAGCGTGGCCGACTTGACGCCTTTGGGCTGGAGCATGCAGCTAAAGTGCAATAGCGCAAGTCCCCACAAACTTTACAGGGTAATCACGAAGGCGCGTCTGCTGTTGTCGACCGTCTTGTCTCCCTCCGACCTCTAAACTCTAATGCAGACAGGGGAAGAAGTAATTCGAGGCGAAAGCATTCTCTGATGCCAAGCGTCTCATTTTGACACTTCACATGACTAGCAGGTTTCGTTTTGCTTTGATATTGGCTACCGTCGCTACGGCCGGTTTGCTGCTGGGAGTCCATCAAGATGTGGCTCATACGTACGTGAATCCACGATTGATCTGGGGCTGAAAATAGAGACCAGTGGACTCGATTGTGGACGTCGAGCACGTATCAATTGGCTACTCCTCGACCGACCTTGATAACAGACCTCCTAGATCCCACGGTGGTGACGCGTACCCCGGGATCGAGTTTGACAAACCAAGAGCATAGCTCGTTTGGTGGGTCGTCATGTCGGTTCGGCCACTGATAAATGTAGCGGAAATTGATCTGTCTATTCCCTCTATCGTTACAGTCCACCAAACCTTCAACGTCACTTTGAAATGTCGACCAGATATCATTGGCCAACATGCTTGCGCAGAACAGTATATGGTACATTTCCGAGGTCCAATTGCCTTCAGCGTTCCCGCAGCCAGCACGATATATCACCATGACAGAGTCACCGGGACGACTGTCGTTGAATGTCAGCTACCACAAAGTGGAGTGTATGAGGTATGGGCGTGGGCAGACTGGCACGGGCGCAACACCTGCCCGCCAGCGAAGGAAGCGTACACGTTCGGAGCGGTCAGGGGGAGCGGAGAAACTAGCTTCACCGTTTTGAAAGGCGAGGGTAGTAGACCTCAAATCGACAATATGCGGCAATGTACACGGGACGACTACAGCTCGGATATAGCAGGGAGATGGGTCAGTGTCAAGCATATCCGGGAGAAGTACAGGGAGCTACCGCTGTTGAAGAGTCATATGGAAAGAAGCGGTAAGTTCCCTCGAGACGTTGCTGATTGTAGCTCGCATTCACGTCAACACCTCCATGCCCGACTACGTGTATTTGCCCTACAATTGCAAACGATTCGCCCTAGATTACAAGAGCACCGTACGTGCTACCAAGGATTTGAGGCATGTGGTGTTTCTAGGCGATTCAATCCTTCGGTCTACTTATTGCGGTCACCTTTACTATACTCTCCACAACGGGACGATCGGCGGTGATTGCCAATTTTCGAGTGACTGGAAATCCTATCAAAAGTCAGACAAGACCTTCGAGGTGAAGATTGATGATGGGGAAAGACAAAGCGTGCGGTTCACGCAGCGATTCATCGACGATCATCCAGAGTTGGCTGGCCCACGCATCGAGGACACGAAGCAGTACGGCGCAAGCGTTTCCCATGTCATCACAAATCTCGGCATGTGGTTTGGGTATAAAAGCGAACACGACTATGTCGCCGCTGTCTATCAGCATCTTGAGAGGCTATACACGCATTTCGGAAATAGCCCCCGATATACCTGGATCAACACTTATAGCGTGTCAGCTCCGGTTATTTGTTTTGGTATGATGCGAAGGGCTGTTTTACGGCATCATGGCGAATGGGCTGCGATTGCCATCAACGCTTGGATTGATCGACATCCAGACGTTCAGATCAATATTATACACAGTCATCAAATAGTCGACTCGAGACCAGAAACAGCATCAGACGGGCGGTGAGTGCTGGTGCTGCTGACTACGCTGGGTAGCTTGCGAGCTGATTCATAGACACTGGGTGGCAGAGGGTGGTGAACCTAGTCCGTCAGTCCGACCTCTAGTCGGAGCAGCCGATGACGCTGTCATGGAGGCGGTATACGACTATTGGAGACTCGCAGACGAATTTGATCGATTGGTTTGATCAAGCTGCACAGCAAGCCTTTTGGGCTAGATGGTTTCGATTTGCATAAACACTGTGAATTGAGTGTGGAAGACGACCATCAAGAGAGGCTCAACTCACATCTACGTCTGTTCTCAATAGCTCCTGCATAGAAAAGTTTCGTCGAGAAGCTGGCTTGCCGAATTTGGTATAACCTTCTCATAGACCGCAAAAAGAGCATTACTTGATCTGCTTACGGGATCTCAAGGTCAATATTCTGCTAGATTTATCTTTGTCCATCTTGTAACATCGTTCAATCTGACTAAAAGAGTAAAAAATGAAAGAAAAAAAAAAAAACTCTCCTTGAACTGAAGGATTGCGAAAGCGAGAAATGTAGTGAGATACGCCTGGTAGCCATTGCTAATCAGTACACTGTTTGGAGCTCCAATGGCTGTTACAAGCGTTTCACTTCATGACAGCCTCTCGAGAATTAATGGAGTGTGAGTGAAATCTTCAAAGGTTCACATGAACTTCATATTTTGCAGACTTGTGGCGTCCCATTTTGAGCAATTGCTACCTTATACTGCTCTCATGGTTCAAGCCTGCGGACACCTTGTGTCATCGGGGTCTACACGAAGGAATGGATTCTGGCAAGCGCTGTAACCCCGCTATTCGGCATCCCTAGCGTAGAGACCGCCATTTCCGGCTCGCGTCATGATTTGGTCACCAGTCGTGTTCAAACCTCTTCGGGCGCCACGACGGGAGTGATCGACCTCTCGAGATTGGTCGACATTTGCTCGCGGTATCAGCAACAAGCCTGATGCAGCATCCGCCGCCAACGCGGCCACGCGTTGCCGGCCACTATACTCGCTGGCCAGAGCGATCCCAACATACCACCGACCAGCAAACAGATGTCTGACCTGTTTCCACTTGTCCTCGACGCACCCGATGCCGATGCTATAAATCGACAGCTTTTTCGTTTCATGTCACTGGCAGTATCGCCGTACAAACAACGTAGGTTAGACCTGTGTACGAAAAACTGGACACGCACTGTGCGAGTCGTCGGCGTTGCTGCTAAACTGTTCGACCGTCGGGGTCAATGGCAACGACAAACCCCTTCGGAGCAATTCGAACAACTGAAAACGTAGAGTATGGCGGATCTCGCGCTACAAGTGATGCATTTAATGCCTCAGAAGCTACAGGTAAAATGCTATTACGACAATATTATATTATGATTGATTTACAACAAACAATGTTCCGCGAAGGATCAGGTAGCAGCAGCAAAATAGGCTTCAAACATGCTTTCTTGACCTAGATCTGACCCCTTGATCACCTCGTACACATGCAGGAATAGCTTGGGATTTCGAGAGATGAAGTAGTCCAGGAACCCAGCGGGTAGTTCACCAATGTTTCTCTTAGCGACCTCGTCCAAGTCTTGGTAATGGTTTTTCTGTTCATCAGGAATGTCTCTTGACGTGATGGCGATTAGACGCACTTTATTCCTCATGGCCCTCAAGAGATCGCGGACGGAGTTCCCCTTATATTTCCTGTGGGTCCTCAGACTGAGAGCGACGGATTTGTCGAGCCGCGAGTACCAGTCTTTACCGACAATATCAGCCGCACCAGTCTCGAGAGCGATCAAAGTCGGGTCTTGACAAATGGTGTCGGCGTTAGCCAAGAAGTCGAAACCTGAATGTTAGCCATCGGCCCGCTCTACTATCCTGAGCTCACGATCAGAAGCGTCGCAGAGGAACCTCAGCCGTTTCTCTGCCTGCCAGAAGTACGGGTGTGTCAAACATTCAGACGTCTTTGGCCTGGAATGTCAGCTGATGCGACTGACGCGAAGAAGGGACTGACCTGGAAGCCGGATCCAGTGAAATCAATCTCCTCACGATATCCTCGATCTGTGCACCATCTTCGCGATGCACATCGGCCATCCTCTGTATATTGACTGGATTACCCTCGCGGATGTTACGGTCGGTATCAGGGTAATATCCGAACGGATGCTGACCGCCCATGACCGTCCAAAAGTACAGACAACCCAGAGCGAACAGATCGACCGCTTTCGTCAATCTAGCGTAATCTTTCCGAGGCTTGTTGTCGGCGCCAGCTAGATCGACAATGGAATCAGAGGAAGATGAGGAGGAATTTGACAGCCGATGGAACCCCTCGTCGAGGCGGACTTGACCTCCGACACATTCTGGTGCTCGCCAGCCAAATGTTCCTCCGAGATTGTTGGCAGTAGCCGCAAGTGATGATTGATCATGTTCGAGGCGTCGAGCGAGACCAAAGTCTGAGACTACTATCCTCAATTTCCCATCCGATCCATGAGTGATTAGGACATTTCTGGACATTAGCCGGGACTCCAAGCTTGAAGGAAAGGGTGACTTGCTGTGGCTTGATATCTCGATGAATAATATTCATGTGGTGGAGATGCCCTAATCCCTCTGTTACCTGAAGCAGAGCACTTTTGTTGTCGAAGAGAGGAACCAGTTCAGGATGCTTGTCGGGAGACAAGACCATTTCGGCCAGAGATGTTTGGCAAAGGTCGAGGGCGATATAGAGGAAGTCGTCTCGACGTTCTTGGCAATAGTATCGGATGACATTTCGATGATCATCACTCGCTTGAAGAAGCTTGACTTCATGCTTTGCAAGACGATTGTATTGGTTCATGAGCCTTTTGACAGCTACGGGCCGTATACCCCATGTACCCTTCAACACTGTCGTACCATTAGAGCCGTAGCCTATGGATCAGCTTAGATCCGAGATGCGATAGCAGACATGAACATACCAATGACTTGATCCGAGATGACCAAGCGTTCCTTGTCAGTCTCATCCTCGATCGCCGTGGTGGAGATGGCCCTAGGGAGCTCAGGTAGGGGTTTATCGCTTTTAGGCTTAGGTGAACCAGCAATCGAATCCTCTTCTTCATCGGAAACTGAGCCGTTCTGCTTCTTCTTGCCCCTCACACGACGACGATTGTTCTTCTTCTTTGCTTTGGCCTCGGGCAACAAAGCATCTCCCACTGGCTTGGTATCGGTATGAATCGCTTGGGGATCCTCCAACTTCGCTCGGACGGGTCTCGGTGAAGCGGACTTCAAGGCTTCTTCTAGCAAGAGTGGTTGTTTTTCGTTCGGTGGAGTTCCAGTCTGCCTGATCGTCCTCCGTGGACTGAGCCCTACAAGAGCCAGCCCAGCCATAATCAAGGTAGCTAGTACGGCAATGACCCAGACTATCCAGCTCCTGCCAGCAGTCTCTTTCCGCCTCAAGCCTTGCACAATGGTCTCTGGTGCAGGGTCGATTGTCTTCTCTTCATCAGCCGGGTCGAGCAGGTACGGCAGAAGTTGATCTCTTGTTGGCAAATCCTCTGAAAGCGGGAAGGAGCCATTGGCCTGCGAACCGGGTTTCGCTTGGGGAAGAAAGCTGATGAGCGGGTAGGATGAAGATGAAAGGGCGAATAGTAATGGTTTATCGCTATTTCCCGAAGCTGGTGGGCGGGTTTGGTCCGAGTCGTTGGCTGGAATTGTGAGCTGATAGGGTACGGAGGCGATGTACGTTGTGGGTAGTTTGGCGTGGATATCGGACTGTGCTTTATCAGGGTTAATCGGGAGTGGGAAAAGCGATTCCAGTCTAGGCGGAGGTTGTGGTACGATAATCGGTTTAGCGGATGATGGCGCCATTGGAAGGAGGATATCATAGACTCCTATTCCGATGCTGCCCAGATCTTTCATCCATTTCACAATGCCTCCGTGTCCCACTCCTACAGCGCTTCCATCGTGTCCGAGCTCGATGCGGGTCGTCGAGGCCTCCCCGCTTTCCTCCAGAGCCTGACTAGCCTTCGACCAGTGTTCAACAAGCGGCTTGTCGAAGTTGTTCGGTGTGTACGTAGAATATGAGATCTCTTGTAGCCCAGCGCTTTTGCCTGATGAATGTGCGGCACCGGTCGAAGCCGCATGAACAGACGAGCTCGGAGGTGAATGGATAACTAGGCGATAGTCTGTCCTGCCGACAAACAATATATCCGAGTTCTGACGAGCGTGACCTTCCATATCGTCCAATAATCGATCAGCCTCGCAGACGCAGGTTTGAGTGTTGTTTTCAGATAGAGTGGAAAAGCAGTCCAGCTGCTGTCCTGTTCGTAAATCGATGGTCATTAACGAAGTCTGCTTGGACCCAGTAAAGACTCTGCTTGGCGAGTGAGGGAAGGTGAAAGGTGATAGTTCGATACTGTATATGAGTTTCTGGGTCCACTCATGGAGATGGTGATGGAGTTGGGGCGACCTACAGTTGTTCAACAGACAGAGGTAATTTCCTGAGACTCTGCGAGTCTTCTCCCTCGAAAACGTATAATCCCCCACTCAATGGTTCGACTATATATTCATCCTCCCCTTTCCCCTTTGTCATTCCTCCGACTAATGGAGAAACGCCATCCCGGAGAGACCATTTGACTTTTCCTCCGTCGCGCTCTACAGCATGAAGCGCGCCATCTATAGTCGAAATGATAACATAGTCTAGCAGATCATGCGAGATCTCGGGTGGATCGAGATTTGCATTGTATTGATGACCGGGCCAAGTTTGCGGCCGTGATGGTATAGAGACGGCCGCGGGGTATGGGTTAGGGGAAGGGGAAGGGGAAGGTGTGGCGGAAAGGAGGAGAAGGCATGGGATGAGGAGTAGGAGAAGGTGCGTAAGGATTTGAGTTGGAGGTATCATTGTTCAAGGGCCGCCAATGTTACAGGAACGCCCAAGCATTGCCCTCGGGTCAACAAAGATGGTACTGTAGTATGATAATGTATAGTATGTACTGTAGGATAGAAACCCAAAAGACCACTCCTTTGAGGTGAATTT
>Ga0265798_10003506_pt1 | contig 22264 bp, 22 predicted proteins | sample P3T30metagenome_FD_192430 | JGI IMG/M metagenome (GOLD analysis project Ga0265798, IMG submission 192430) | Plant litter microbial communities from East Loma Ridge, Irvine, California - P3 T30 | ecosystem: Environmental > Terrestrial > Plant litter > Unclassified | place: USA: California... | reverse complement strand
TACACTCCACCGGCCACACCCCCCCCATTACCATCAACCCCACCTGCTAACGCCAGAACTTCTAAAAGATTCATATTATCATTAGCTAAGGGGACTACTATGCCACCTGGTGAACCTAGGATGATAACGCGGTTGTTAGTTACGCGAGTTTGGATAAACGTGTCGCGGTAGTAAGGAGTAAATAGCACTTGCAAGGTGCTATCGGCTTGGTGTAATGTAAGACCACTCAAACGCGTAAGGCCAATAATTGGTACTGCTACCATTCCATTAGCCTGCACGAGTAGCTCTAGGCCAGTGCCGCTACCATTAGCGCCAGTGCGTGATGTTGAGCGGCCTTGGGAGGCAGTTGTGCGTGGTGCTAGGCTGGGTACTTGCCCAGCCGATGAGCCCAATTGCAACTCACCGTTTGGATCGATGATGCGCTCGCCTTTATTCGTGTACACACGGATATCCAAAAAGTCGTTGGGCTGGATGCGGTAGTTGCGGTCAGTGCGATTGACTGCAACCCGTAGTTTTGCCGTATCTATAAGGTTGCCTTTCTCATCTGTCAGTCGGAACAGTACGCGCTGATTGTAATAGCGATTGGATGCGCAGGAAGCAATTAAAAAAAATAACGGCAAGCTTAACAGCAAGCGGCGTATAGCGGCGTAGGCGGAGGAAGAAGCCAAAGGGTGTAAGCCAAGTATAAAGTGAGGACGAGCGCTTCTATCCTGAGGACGAGCGCTGGTTAAAAGGTCTCAAAAGTAACCTATCCGCTGTAGGGTTTCCAATTTTGGGCCCCTAAACCGACGGCCTAGGGCATTGGTTCAGGCGTTAAGCTGGTAATTTTGGCAAATTGACGCTGTGGGAAACCACTTTCGATTTAACAGCGTCCTACTCTCACTCTTTCCCCACCCACCCACACTTTTATCTTATGGAAGCTACTGTAGCGACCGAAAACCAAGCAATGATTGCGCAAATGGTGCGCGATTTTGGCCAGCAGCACATCAAGCCACACTTCATGCGCTGGGACGAAACCCAGGAATTTCCCCGCGATACCTTTCGCCAGCTTGGCGAGTTGGGGCTAATGGGAGTCCTTGTCCCGCAAGAATATGGCGGCACCGGCTTTGGCTATCAAGAATATGTGACTGCTATCGCTGAGCTAGCAAAAATTGATGGCAGTATTGGCCTGAGTATGGCGGCGCACAATTCGCTGTGCACTGGTCATATTTTGCAACACGCTTCAGCGGAGCAAAAGCACAAATACTTGCCGCGCCTGGCTTCGGGTGAGTGGCTGGGAGCCTGGGGCCTTACTGAGCCCAATACTGGGTCGGATGCCGGTAACATGCGCACTACGGCCATGCTCGATGCTAGTGGTGAGTACTACATCCTGAACGGCGCCAAGAACTTTATCACCCACGGCCGGAGCGGCGACGTGGCTGTGGTGATTGCCCGCACCGGCGAGGTAGGCGACTCGCACGGTATGACAGCCTTTATTATCGAGCGCGGCACTCCTGGCTTTACTGGTGGGCGTAAGGAGGATAAGCTGGGTATGCGAGCGTCAGAAACTACCGAGCTTATTTTTACTGACTGCCACGTGCCCGCCGCCAACGTTATTGGCAAGATAGGGGAGGGCTTCGTGCAGTCGCTGAAGGTGCTTGATGGCGGGCGCATCAGTATTGCAGCGCTTAGCCTAGGTATTGCGCAAGGAGCTTACGAAGCAGCTCTGCAGTACTCAAAAGAGCGGCAGCAGTTCAACCAGCCCATTAGTAATTTCCAAGGCATAGCCTTTAAGCTAGCTGATATGGCTACCGAGATTGAGGCAGCCAGCCTGCTCACTTACCACGCGGCCGAATTGAAAGACCGGGGCGAAAACGTGAACCGCGAGTCAGCAATGGCTAAGCTATATGCATCCGAGGTTGCCGTGCGAGTAGCTAACGAAGGCGTCCAGATATTTGGTGGGTACGGCTACACTAAGGATTATCCTGCTGAGAAATACTATCGGGATGCCAAGCTTTGCACTATCGGTGAAGGCACAAGCGAAATTCAGAAGCTAGTTATCGCCCGGGCGCTACTCAAATAGCTACCTAGGCGGCCCCGTAGACCCTTATAGAGGCAAGTAGGTAAACCGCTAAAATTCAAAAGAATCACCATAAGCTGGATAATCTGAAAATCTGTGATTATCTTTGCGGCCCGTTTGCCCTGAAAAGACTCCTCATCCCTCGATATGATTATCGTTCAAATCAAAGACAACGAAACCGTTGACCGTGCGCTGAAGCGCTTCAAGAAGAAATTCGAACGCACTGGTGTGCTGAAAGAGCTGCGTCGCCGCACGTTCTTCCAAAAGCCTAGCATTACCAAGCGTAAGCTGAAGCAGAAAGCTGTTTACAAGCTTGCTACCTACGGCACCGAAAACGAATAGCCAGTAGGCGCTCGTTTCGGTGGCTTTGAAAAGCCCCTGCTCTTGTTTTCTAGCAAGAGCAGGGGCTTTTCGCGTTGCGTTGTACCTTGCCATCAGCACACAAGGCAAGCCTTGTTAATAGGAGTATAATGGAGGAGTTTTTAGATTTTCTGCGCTATGAAAAGCGCTTTAGTTCGCATACAGTCATATCCTACCAGACTGACTTGACGCAGTTTGCCAATTATGTGCGAAAAGAATACGAGCTAGAAGAGCCAGCCCGCGCTACGCACCCACTCATCAGAGACTGGGTAGTGAACCTGATGGGGCAAGACCTCGACCCGCGTACGGTGAATAGAAAAGTGGCATGCCTACGCTCCTACTACAAGTTTTTGCTGCGCATTCACCGCATCGAAGTCAATCCTATGTTGCGCATTAAAGCGCCCAAGATGGCGAAAAAGCTGCCTGAGTTTGTGCCCGAGGAGTCGCTTAATCGCTTGCTCAATTCATTTGAATTTGAGGCCACGTTCGCAGGCGCGCGCGACCAACTGGTGCTAGAGATGCTTTACGGAACAGGTATTCGGCTTTCCGAGCTCCTAGGTATCACTGCTGCCGATGTAGATGCCGCGGCCCGCATGGTACGTGTGACAGGCAAGGGCAACAAGCAGCGGCTAGTACCACTAAACCCATCGCTGCTGCTAGTATTAGCCAAGTATGACACTGCTCACGCTGCTGAGTTTGGTCCTCGCCTTGCTGGCGGCCCACTGCTGCGCACCGATAAAGGCGAGCCACTATATGAGAAACTAGTGTACCGCACCGTCAAAAAATACTTGAGCCAAGTATCAACCTCAGCCGCGCACCAGCACCCGCACGCCCTGCGACACGCCTTTGCTACTCACCTACTTGGCAAAGGGGCCGACCTGAATGCCATTAAGGAATTGCTAGGACATGCGAGCTTAGCAGCCACACAAGTGTACACGCACTTGTCCGTGGACCGCTTAAAATCCGTATTTGAACAAGCTCACCCTCGAGCATAAGTTTCCTGTTTCCCACTCCATTCCTTTTGCCCATGAAAGTGCAAGTGCAATCGGTGCATTTCGATGCCGACCAAAAACTGCTCGACTTTATTCAGCAACGTCTCAATAAACTCGACCACTTCTACGACCGTATCACTGACGGGGAAGTTATTTTGCGCCTTAACAACAAGGACGGTGCAGCTAATAAAACCGTAGAAATTAAGCTGATGGTGCCGGGCAGCACTCTATTTAGCCAAGAAGATGCTGCTTCCTTCGAAGCCGCCGCTGATGCTGCGGTAGAAGCACTTAAGCGGCAAATTTCAAAATATAAAGAAAAGCACTTGAACCTCCATTAAGAGTAATAGGCCACCTAGGTGGCGCTAACACTCATACAAAAGCCCCAGCAACTAATGTAATTGCTGGGGCTTTTGTATGGCTAATAAGAGCTCCTTAGAGCGCGAACGCCGCCTTGATTTTGTCTACGTAATCCAGCTTTTCCCATGTGAAGGTTTCAAACGTCTTTTCCTCGCCGTCCTTCATCTTCACCGTTACGGTGCCGGGCTGGCGGCCCATGTGGCCGTACGCAGCCGTTTGGCCGAAGATAGGATTGCGCAGCCCAAAGCGCTCAACGATAGCATAGGGACGCAAATCGAAGAGCTCGTTTACCTTCTCTGCAATCTCGCCATCAGTAAGCGTCTGGCCGTCTGCGTTTTTAGCTTTGGTCGTGTTATATGTCGTTACGTAGAGGCCTACGGGCTTGGCTACGCCGATGGCGTAGGCCACCTGCACCAGTACTTGGTCAGCCACGCCAGCCGCTACCAGGTTCTTAGCAATGTGGCGTGCGGCATAGGCGGCCGAGCGGTCTACTTTGCTTGAGTCTTTGCCCGAGAAAGCGCCTCCACCGTGGGCACCCTTGCCACCGTAAGTATCTACAATAATCTTGCGGCCAGTGAGGCCCGAGTCGCCGTGCGGGCCGCCGATAACGAACTTGCCCGTAGGGTTGATGTGGTGCGTGATGCTATCAGTAAACAGCGCTTGAATATCGGCGCTTAGGCTGGCTTTTACTCGCGGGATGAGAATAGACTTGATGTCTTCCGAAATCTTAACCAGCATAGCCGCCTCCGAGTCATCGAAGTCGTCGTGCTGAGTGCTCACCACGATAGTGTCGATGGCTTCAGGACGATGGTCGTCAGAGTAGCGAATGGTTACTTGGCTCTTTGCATCAGGGCGCAGGTAAGTCATCTCTTTGCCTTCTTTGCGGATGTCGGCTAGCACTTGCAGCAGGCGGTGCGATATGTCTAGGGCCAGCGGCATGTAGTTATCCGTCTCGCTGGTAGCGTAGCCGAACATCATGCCTTGGTCGCCGGCACCCTGCTCTTCGGGGGCCTGGCGCACCACTCCTTGGTTGATATCGGGCGACTGCTCGTGCAGGGCTGATAGAATACCGCAGCTTTCGGCCTCGAACTTATACTCGGCCTTGGTATAGCCAATGCGGCGGATAACGTCGCGGGCTACAGTCTGCACATCAACGTAAGCCGATGATTTCACTTCGCCGGCTACTACCACTAGGCCAGTAGTTACCAGTGTTTCGCACGCTACTTTGGCTGCTGGGTCCTGGCGCAGAAAGTCGTCGAGGATAGCGTCGGAAATCTGGTCGGCAACTTTATCGGGGTGGCCTTCCGAAACCGATTCGGAAGTGAACAGATAGGGCATAGGAGAGGATTATTCAAACAAAAGACCGCCCGCCCAGCCAGACGTAGGCGCAGGCGGGCGGGCGACAAAGCTACTCAAGAATTGCAACCAAATGTTGAGGCGCCTAGAAAATGCCGAGACGCTTGTGCCTGATTGGCTGCTTTATGAGGTTGGCAAAACCACCTTTTCGCACACTAGCACCATTAGCCGGCCCCGCAAATCGGTAGTGGCAAAAAGGTATATATCGCCGCCTTCTCGAATGCCAGTGCGCCGCCGAAAATCAGCTACTGATTCTGGGAAGTTGCGCGTGGTGACATGGGCGCGGGCCTCGGGCCCTAGGTGGCTTTTTAAGGTGTTGCCGTCGGCTTTCTCAGTAGCCAGCACCCGAAATATGCGGCCCGGAAAATCAGCGCGTAACTCGTAGCTTGTATATAAGTGGCTGTGTTGATGTAGCTTAATAAGCTCAAAAGCTGAGCCGATGCTTTTAAAAGCACCTGCTTTCAAAATGGCGGCGTTAGGCTCGTAGAGGTACTGCTGGGCCTCGGCATAGCGGGGCACAGCTCGCGCCTCACGAGCGCGGTTAAGGCGAAACTCCTGCTGGCTGCCATCACGGCGCATATTCACAGCGAGGCGCTCGGGGTCTACGGCTGGCTCTTCACCTAGCTCATACAGCACCTCCTTCACCTCGTTATCTATGGCTAGCACCCACAGACGGCGCACATGCTTTAGTTCCTGAATGGCCAGCTCAATGTCTAGCATCGGAGAAGTCTTGAGCAAGATGCGCGGCGCGTGGCGAAGCAACAGGGGCATCAGCTTAGGTACATCGGGCTCGCAATCGGCCAAGCGAAACGTTTTGCCCCCGCGCTGGTCGCGTCGAGCTGGGTCGAGATAGAGCCAATCGAAAGTTGAGCCATTGCTTTTGAGGAAGGAAACTGCGTCGGTCGCATGCACAGCAGCATTCGCAATCTGAAGCTGCGCAAAATTGTACGCCACTACCTGTGCCAGGCGCGGGTCGCGCTCCACATAGTCTACCTGGTCTACCACCGCAGCAAAATGTGCGGCATCGGCCCCGAAGCCACCCGTGAGGTCGGCTAAGCGCGAGGCGCCAGCTACAATGGCAGCCTTGAAGGCTGCCGTGCGTTCAGACGAAGCCTGCTCGACCGATAGAGTAGGCGGAAAAATCAGGTCCTGGTTATCGGCCCAGGCGGGCAGCTTCACGCGGGCTTTTTGGCGAGCCTGAATTTGACGTACCAATTCGGGAACTGGCAGGTGGGGGTGGCGACGCGCCTGCAAAGCCAGGTGAGCGGGGTCATCGTGTAGGTGGGCGGCCACGTAGCGCCTGGCCGCCTCAGGTAAAGGAAACTCCATTGTACTTGCCTTAACGCAAAAACCGGTAGACTGGTGCACTACCTAGGCTACATCTGCCACCGGAGCGCCAGTACCGGAGCGCCCTGCGCGGTAGGGACTACCCCTAGGCTAGTGGGCCGCAGTCGGGGCCAGATAGCCCCACGCCGCCCGGCAGGTAAGTCACTGTTATAGTTATCTACCGCTTGCTTGAAGTACTCATTAGTGTGGCGGTTGATGAATAGTGTAGCTACCAAGCTCACTACGGCTGCGCCGGCCGCTACCTGCTGCGTGGTGGTAAAGTATTGGGCTTCATCTTCTCTAAAAACCTGAGAAGCATACAAGATAACAGAGCCGACCAACAGGCCCTTGTCAATGAGATACAGCGTTTTCTGGCGGCGGTAGTTATTTAGCTCTGCCACGGCTGTGGGGCTGCTGCTGATGTAGGGCCGCAGCTTTTGCCCAAAAAAGCCTGCGCTTTGGTAGTTGTCTTCGCCGGTTTTGCCGGGCGGCAAGAAGAAGAAGCGCGATTGCGAGCCATACCTGCCCCGTTCTAAGTCCTCTGGGTCAAGTCGGATGGTGGCCGGAGCCGCCTGCTGCGCCCGCGCTAAACGAACACCTAGGGTGTTAACCATAAGCATCAGCACTACTAGTGTGAGCCAATGAGTTGCGCGTTTACCGAAAAGAGTCCGTACCTTCATAACATACAAATATAAGGCCGGCATTCTGCCAACAAAACCCTATCTTTGCGGTTAGAACGCTATACCTCTAATTTGCCTAGTATCATGGTGGAAACTAAGTCCACGACGTACGTCCCCTACAAAGTAAAAGACCTGAGCCTAGCGGAGTGGGGCCGCAAGGAGATTCGCTTGGCCGAAGCTGAAATGCCGGGCTTGATGTCGCTACGTGCCGAGTTTGGTCCTAGCAAGCCGCTCAAAGGAGCTCGCATTGCAGGTTGCCTGCACATGACGATTCAAACGGCCGTGCTCATCGAAACCCTCATCGAGCTAGGAGCCGATGTGACGTGGTCATCGTGCAATATTTTCTCGACCCAGGACCATGCAGCAGCGGCCATCGCCGCAGCCGGCATCCCGGTATATGCCTGGAAGGGCATGAATGAGGAAGAGTTCAACTGGTGCATCGAGCAAACGCTGTTCTTCGGCGAAGAGCGCCAGCCATTGAATATGATTTTGGACGATGGTGGTGACCTCACCAACATGGTACTCGACCAGTTCCCTGAACTGGCTGCCGGTATCAAAGGGGTGTCGGAAGAAACCACGACCGGTGTGCTACGTCTCATCGAGCGCGTGAAAGTGGGCACACTGCCTTTCCCAGCGTTCAACATCAACGACTCGGTAACCAAGTCGAAGTTTGACAACAAGTACGGCTGCAAAGAGTCGGCCGTGGACGCTATTCGCCGCGCTACTGACGTAATGATGGCCGGTAAAGTGGCCGTGGTAGCTGGCTACGGCGACGTAGGAAAAGGCACTGCTGCCTCGCTACGCGGCGCGGGCGCTCGTGTTATCGTGACTGAGATTGACCCCATCTGCGCCCTGCAAGCTGCCATGGACAGCTATGAGGTGAAGAAGATGGAGAATGCCATTCCGCGCGCTGACATCGTCATCACTACCACGGGCAACTGCGACATTATCCGCGAGGAGCACTTCCGAGCCCTCAAGGATAAAGCTATTGTCTGCAACATCGGCCACTTCGACGATGAGATTGACATGGCGTGGCTCAACAAAAACTACGGCCACACCAAAGACACAGTGAAGCCGCAAGTTGACCTGTACAACATTGATGGCAAAGAGGTTATTATCCTGGCTGAAGGCCGTTTGGTAAACCTAGGTTGCGCTACCGGCCACCCGTCGTTTGTGATGTCGAACTCGTTCACCAACCAGACGCTGGCGCAGCTGGAGTTGTGGGCTCATGCCGACAAGTACGAAAACCAAGTATATACGCTGCCTAAGCACCTCGACGAGAAGGTAGCTCGCCTGCACCTCGCTAAAATCGGCGTAGAACTGGACGAGCTAACGCCTAAGCAAGCTGACTATATCAAAGTACCAGTGCAGGGTCCGTTCAAGTCGGATTTGTACCGTTACTAGTGAACTAAGCCACGGGTTCATCACATTTTTTGAATTAGTCAAATTTTGTAGACGATACCTGAAATGAAAAGAGGCCGCTCATTGAGCGGCCTCTTTTCATTTCAGGTATTTGGTATTTAAAATATAATTATCGCTTACAAAATCCGACGAGTCTTTGGTTCAGACAGCTACATGTGAGCCTGCCTTGGTTAAGGCAGCTCGTACGGCTGGTGCTACCTCGCGGCCGAATAGCTCCACTGAACGCATAACACTAGCGTGAGAAATACCTTCAATAACTAATTGAGCTAAGAAACGGGTGTTGTTGAACAGCTCCTTTTGGTAAAGTAGCTTATCAATAATCTGCGGCACGCTCCCTACAAAAAGTGGTCCTTCGGGCCCGCACAAGTAGTCGAACTGCTGCCGCGACATGGGCTGCCAACCGCGCTCACGGCCAATGCGGTTCATGAGCTGCGAGTAGGGTGGAAAGAATTCATCGGCAGCTTGCTTAGCTGTTTCAGCCACGTGGAAGTGACAGTTAATGGCAATCTGCTGATTAGCCCCATCGTGCCCCGCCTCGTGGTATGCCTGACGGTAAAGGTCAGTGAAGCCCACGTATTGTGCTGGTGCGCCACCTAGGATGGCAATAGTGAGGGGCAAGCCTAATTGCCCGGCTCGCACTACCGAAGCGGGCGTGCCGCCTACCCCAATCCATACGGGCAACTGAGGCTGCACCGGGCGCGGATACACACCCTTGCCTACAATAGAGGCCCGGTGCCGGCCCTGCCAGCTTATGATTTCCTGTTTATTGATTTCGAGCAGCAGTTGTAGTTTCTCGATAAACAGCGCATCGTAATCTTTTAAGTCGTACCCGAAGAGAGGAAATGACTCGATAAACGAGCCACGCCCAGCCAAAATCTCCGCCCGACCGCCCGAAATCAAGTCTACAGTTGCGAAGTTTTGGAAAGTGCGCACTGGGTCAACGGAACTGAGCACCGTAACTGCGCTCGACAGGCGAATACGCTTGGTCTGGGCAGCCACAGCGGCTAGAATGACCTCGGGGGCCGAGATGATAAAGTCGGGTCGGTGGTGTTCGCCGAGGGCTAGTACATCCAAGCCTACTTCATCGGCTAGGCGAGCCATAGCCAACAGCTCTTGCATGCGTTGTGCGGCTGCCTGGTCGCCCCCAGCCACATGAGTGGGTGCTACCTCCCCAAAGGAGCTGATGCCAAATTCCATAGATAAAAGCAAAGGATTAAGATTGGGAGATAAGCCCAGCGCACAACAGAATGTTTGGCTGCTCGCCAAGTAGCTCATAAGCTGTTGAAAAGCAGATAACGCTAACTCTACTGAAATAATATTAGGCTTAGAAGCGGCAGCAGCTCTCCATACACTATCACCTAAAAATGAGGTTACTACTGCTAGAATCGAGCCTTATAGCTCAATAGCTACGCGGTTGTACACCTAGCACAAAGCCCCGTTTCCTCCTAGGTAGGCAAAAACGGGGCTTTGTGCGAAAAGGCCACTACTTAGTCGAGAAACTGCGTTTGCGTTAATTGCTCGCTAAGTTCCCAAAGCTTGCGGTTATTAGCTGGAGTATTGAAGCTGCTTTTGACTGGCTCAGGCTTCTTCTTGCTAAAAAAGCCGCCGCTAATAGCGCCAACCTTGGCGTCAGTAGCCAGGAAAATGCTGGTTTGAGCACCTTTCTCGGGCGAAATCATAAAAGGCCGTGCTAAGCTGAGTGCCGCCCCCACGATGCCGCCCGTCTGCTTGCCATAGCCAGTGGCTACTGCGCCTGGGTGCAGGCAGTTGGTAGTGACGTTGGTAATGCCATGAGCGCGCAGCCGCTCGGCCAGTTCTTGTGTGAACATGATGTTCCAAAGTTTGGTATTGCCATATTCCCACACGGCGCTGTAATCACGTTCCGATTGCAAGTCGTCGAGCGTAGGCTTAGAGAAGCGATAGGCCATCGACGCCACGTTGACAATGCGGGCAGCTGGGCTCTTCTGCAACAAGTCAAAGAGTAGGCTAGTGAGCAGGAAGGGCCCTAGGTGGTTAGTGGCCAAAGTCATTTCGTAACCATCGGCCGACAGTTCCCGCTAAGCTCCAAACATCAGGCCCGCGTTGTTTACCAGCACATCGAGGCGCGGGTACTTGGCGTGGATTTCGGCGGCTACGTCGCGCACCTGTTGCAGCACCGAAAGGTCAGCCAGCACGGTGTCGACTCGCTCGTTACCAGTAGCCGCAATGATGGCACGGCGCGTGCGGTCAGCTTTCTCCGCGTTGCGCGCCAATAGGATGATATGCGCACCCTGCCGGGCCAACTCGTGGGCCGTTACCTCGCCGATGCCGGAGGTAGCGCCGGTCACGAGCATGATTTTATCTTGTAAGTCAGGCATTGGAAGAATAATCGAGAAAGAAGTTTTCACCCAGTTACGCAAACCGACGAACTAGCGACCAAAATACTTTGCGAGCTGTCAGCGTATGCCCTCTACAGGCGGTCGCCTAGCTTTGCGGTTATTATGCCCGCGCTCTCCATCGTCATCATCACTTTCAATGAGGAGGCTAACATTGCTCGCTGCCTCACAGCGCTAGGTAATGTGGCCGACGAGGTACTAGTAGTCGATTCTTTCTCTACTGATAGCACGGTCGAAATTTGTCATCAGCACGGGGCCCGTGTGGTACAGAATAATTTTGCAGGCTATGTCGAGCAAAAAAACTTTGCCACCGACCAAGCACGCTTTGACCATATACTTCAGCTCGATGCAGATGAAGTACTTACCGAAGAGCTGCGTCAGAGCATCCGCGAGGCCAAGCAAAACTGGCAGCATGCTGCCTATTCCTTGGCCCGCCTCACCAACTACTGTGGTAGCTGGGTGCGCCATGGCGGCTGGTATCCCGACCGCAAGCTGCGTCTCTATGACCGGCGCCTAGGTCACTGGCAGGGGCTGCTGTTGCACGAGCACTACGAGGTGCAGCCCGGCCAAACTACTGGTGAGCTGCGTGGCGATGCTCTGCATTACTCTTATCACTCCATCGCCCAGCACGTCAATCAGCTTAACAAGTTTACCAGTATCACGGCGCAGGAGCTGGCGCTACGCGGCAAAACACGCGTCACAATGTTTCACCTGCTGCTCAAGCCACTCTGGAAATTCTGGCACGGCTACGTGTTTCGGCTAGGCTTTTTGGATGGCTTCGCCGGACTCAGTATTGCCGCCATTTCGGCTTGGGGCGTATTTCTGAAATTTGCCAAGCTGAAAACCCGCACTCAAGACGCACCCACTGCATGAGTCCGACTTTCTTCGTCTCGCGCACCGATGCCATCGGTGATGTAGTGCTGACCCTGCCAGTGTGTGGCATGCTCAAGCAGTTGCATCCGGGCTGCCGGGTGGTGCTTATTGGGCGCAGCTACACGGCGGCCGTAGCTGCTGCCTGCCCCTGGGTTGATGATTTTGTGGAGCTGCAAGCAAAAGCATCAGTAGCCGACCTAGCGGCCGAGCTACGCAGATACGGTGCCACTGCTATCATTCACGTTTTTCCGAATAAAGTGGTGGCTAGTGCGGCCAAGCAGGCTCAGATTCCTGTGCGCATAGGTACGCGCAACCGGCTGTTTCACTGGCTTACCTGCAATCGGCTAGTGGCTCTTAGCCGGCGCCACTCTCCGCTACACGAGGCGCAGCTCAATTTGCAGCTGTTGCAGCCGCTGGGCTACACGGAGGTGCCGCCGCTACTCGCTGTGACCAAGCTAGTGCGTTTGGTGCCTGCTGTGCCGTTGCCACCCTCAGCTCGCCAGTTGCTCGATGCGCAGCAACTAGGCCAGCTCAACGTAGTGTTGCATCCACGCAGCCGGGGTAGTGCGCGCGAGTGGGGCCTGGCCCATTTTGGGCAGTTGGCGCGCTTGCTTTACACGGCAGGACACCGCGTTTTCGTTACTGGCACGGCCGAGGAGGGAGCTGAACTGGCAGCGGCCGGTTGGCTCCAAGAGCACAAGGCCTACCTGGCAGCCGACCTTACTGGAAAGTTTACCTTGCCTGAGTTTATAGCCTTTATCGCAGCGGCCGATGGGCTAGTAGCTGGTAGCACCGGTCCACTGCACCTAGCTGCGGCCCTAGGTCGCCACGCGCTAGGGCTGTATCCGCCTATTCGGCCCATGCACCCAGGGCGTTGGGGCCCCCTAGGGCCCTGGGCTGAATATGTAGTGTTTGACCGGCCCAACTGCCAGGACTGCCGTGCGCAGCCGGCGCAGTGTGCTTGCATTAAAGCCATCGCGGCGGAGGCAGTGGCAACCCGCATAGCTAGTTGGCGGCCGCTGCAGCATTTCAGTAGCGAGTCGTACCCAACCTTAACCTAGGGCCAGCAGTTAAGCCTTCGATAAATAATGATGCAACCCGTACAGCGCTGAAATCCGTACCTACGACAGTTTTAGCTTAGTTCGGACCTTATTCTCCTCGTTGATTTACTGCTGTAGCTACCGATTGGCCACGAGCTAACCTAGGCTTATGCAGAATAATGAGAGGTAATTAAGGGGCGACAGGCCTAAGCTACTTACCGATATGGCTTTGGTTGCCCGCGTTACTTTTGCCCAGTACCCGACTGCCTTGCCAGCCAATCGGCTTCCATCATTCTGCCCAAAATACCTACCATGAGCGACTCTCCCGAACGGGTTAAGCTGAGCAAAGAGGAAAAAGACCGGCGATTTCAGGCCGAGCTGATGCCGGTGCTCGACCCGCTCTACAACTTCGCCTACCGCCTCACCCTCGATGAGGATGATGCCAACGACCTCGTGCAGGAGACCTACCTCAAGGCCTACCGCTTCTTCGAGTATTTCGAGCCCGGCACCAATGCAAAGGCGTGGCTCTTTCGCATTCTGAAAAACTCGTTTATCAACGATTTTCGGAAAAAAAGTAAGCAGCCCGCTAAGGTTGACTACAGCGAAGTCGAAGGATATTATAATCCTGACGAAGTAGAAGGTGATGCCGAAACGGGAGCGTCCTCTTCCGATTTGCGTCAACAATCAACGCGCGACCTTATAGGCGACGAAGTTGCCAGCGCATTAAATTCGCTACCCGTTGATTTCCGGACAGTTATCATTCTATGTGACCTCGAGGGCTTTACCTACGAGGAAATGGCTAAGGTGCTGGATATTCCCATCGGTACAGTGCGCTCGCGCCTGCATCGAGCGCGTAATTTCCTCAAAGAGAAGCTCGAAAAATATGCATCCTCGATGGGCTACGGGAACGATGATGTTAATTCGGCCGTTGATGCCGCCGACAAGGACGAAGACGATGAATGAGTCTGCGGCCGTATTTTTCACCTTCTAACCCCCCTCTTTTGACCCTCATGGAAGCTACCGCTACTACAACCAATCTGTTGGCCCCCCTTGCCGCTACCCCCGACAACGGCGCCGACTGCGAACGCGTGAATATTGTATTGGACCAGCTTTTGGAGGGCCGGATGCTCGCCGAAGATGATGAGGACTACCTCATCGACCACGCCGAAGATTGCTCGCCGTGCTTCGAGGATATCAAGAAACAGCGGGTATTCATCAGCTTTCTGAAGCAGAAAGTGGACAGCAAAGCTGCTCCTTCAGCACTGCCGCACGCCATCATGGCGCGCTTGCACGCCGAAATGGCCTAGCTTTGCAGCCCTATGCAGGGCAAAATCATTGTATTCTCGGCACCTTCGGGTGCTGGTAAAACGACTATCGTGCACCGACTCATGGAGTTGCTGCCGGAACTGAGCTTTTCTATTTCAGCCTGCACCCGCGACCGCCGGGGGCGCGCTGAAGTAAATGGCAAGGACTACCACTTTATTTCGGTAGCCGAGTTCCAGGAAAAAATCCGCCACGACGAGTTTGTCGAATGGGAGGAAGTGTACGAAGGTGCGTTCTATGGCACACTCAAGTCAGAAATCGAGCGTATCTGGTCTCTAGGTAAGCACGCCATTCTCGACGTTGACGTAAAAGGCGGGCTCAGTATTAAAGACTTCTATAAGGACCGGGCGTTAGCAATCTTTGTGCGCCCCCCCTCCATCGAAGCCTTGGCACAGCGCCTCACAGCACGAGCTACCGACTCTACCTCCAGTATTTCTTCTCGGGTTTACAAGGCCACGTTCGAATTGGCTTTCGAAGATAAATTCGACGAAGTAGTAGTTAACGACGACTTGGATGAAGCCGTAGCACATGCCGAGCAATTGGTGCGTGACTTCATTACACCCGTTGCTGCCGACGAAGCCCTATGAGCAAGCCTAGCGCGTCGAAGCGAGTAGGTCTACTGTTTGGCTCATTCAACCCAGTGCATACTGGACATCTGATTCTGGCCGAATTCTTTGCAACTCGCACCGACCTAGCAGAAGTATGGCTGGTGATTTCTCCACAAAGCCCTTTCAAGGTAGGAGAGGAGCTTTTGCCTGATACTGCCCGCTTGGCGCTGCTGCAACTTGCGGTAGCTGATAATGCTCATCTGCGCGCCGAGTCCATCGAGCTTAGTTTGCCGCGCCCGAACTACACCATTGCCACCCTCGACGCGTTACGTCTACAGCATCCAACGCACGATTTTGTGCTACTAATGGGCGCCGACAACCTGGCGGGCTTGCCTCGCTGGCAGGCTGCCGACCGTCTAGTGCAAGAGTTTGACTTGTATGTGTATCCACGGCCTGGGGCTGTTTTATCAGGCCTAGATGCTTTTCCACGTGCGCGGGTAGTACAAGCTCCTTTGCTCGATGTGTCAGCTACGTTTATTCGAGCTAGCCTGCGGGCAGGCCAGAGCATTCGCTACTTGGTGCCTCGGGCAGTAGAAGAAGAGATTTTACTACAGCGTTATTATCATTAAAAAAGGGCGGCTCCATATGGAGCCGCCCTTTTTTAATGACCTAGGTGACCAACTCAGATAGTCATAATCTCCGACTCTTTCTTGCTCAGAAGCTTTTCAACTTCTACAATGTGAGCGTCGGTATATTTCTGGACTTTGGCTTCAGCGTCTTTTACAGCATCTTCAGCAGCGCCATCTTTTTGCAGCTTACGCAGGGCGTCATTGATATCCTTGCGAATACCACGTACCCGCACCTTACCAGCTTCAGCCTCATTTTTAGCCTGTTTTACGAGGTCGCGGCGACGCTCCTCAGTCATGGGAGGAATGTTGAGCCGTACCCCATCAGCGTCCGACATCGGGTTTAGCCCTAGGTCGCTGTTTTTGATGGCTTTCACAATCTCAGCTACCATGTTCTTCTCCCAGGGCTTGATTTGCAACGAGCGAGCATCAGGAGCCGACACGTTAGCTACCTGCGACACCGGTGTAGGCGTGCCATAGTAATCTACTTTCAGGCTGTCTAGCATCGCCGGCGATGCTTTACCAGCCCGAATGCGGGCCATTTCTACCCCCACGTGGGCTACTGCTTTGCCCATCGACTCCTCGGCATCGCTCAGATAAAATTGAATTTCTTCGTCCATTTGCTGGAAAGTTAAATTTTATAAATCGGCTGGTAAATACCCATCAAGTGGCAGGAAAACGCAAAATTCGCTCCTGCCTAGGTTATCTGAACCTAACGGTCGTTTTTGCCGCTTCTGTTCACTAACGTGCCCAGCGGCTCGCCACCTAGGAGGCGTTCTAGATTGCCTTCCGTGTTCATATCGAACACAATGATGGGCAGATTATTTTCTTTGCAAAGCGTGAAGGCCGTCATGTCCATGACATTCAAGTTCTTCTCAATCACTTCATCAAACGAAATTTCGTTGAATTTGACGGCGTTGGGGTCCTTTTCAGGGTCAGCAGTATAAATACCATCTACGCGGGTCCCTTTGAGCACTACATCGGCTTCAATCTCGATAGCGCGTAGCGAGGCTGCTGAGTCGGTAGTGAAATAAGGTGAGCCAATGCCCGCGCCAAAAATAACTACCCTACCTTTCTCTAAGTGCCGCACAGCCCGCCGGCGGATGTATGGCTCGCATACCTGCTGGATAGTAAGTCCCGACAGCAAGCGGGTGCTCACATCTATTTTTTCGAGCGCGCTCTGCAGTGCCATCGAGTTGATAACAGTAGCCAGCATCCCCATGTAGTCACCTTGCACTCGGTCGAGCCCAAATGCAGCTGCCTGTACTCCGCGGAAAATGTTGCCTCCGCCAATTACGACTGCTACCTGCACTCCTTTCGCAGCGACAGCTTTAATCTCGGTGGCATATTGCATGAGGCGCTCTGCGTCGATGCCGTACTGCTGCTGGCCCATCAGGGCCTCGCCGCTGAGCTTAAGTAAAATTCGTTGGTAAGTCAAAGCGAAAGAAGTTATTATGTCTTTTTACTAATTATTTCGAGTGAGCAAATGCGTGCTTCGGCAGCCAGCAAGCAGTTAGCAGGTTGCTTTGTGCATTAGTACCTAGGCAAACTGCACCAGCACTTGGCCCTTTGTCACATTGGCGCGCAAGTCCACTAGGATGCTAGTTACTGTGCCCTCGGCCGGAGCTTTCAAGATGTTTTCCATCTTCATGGCTTCCAGCACCAGTAAAGGGTCACCTTTTTGCACTGTTTGGCCAGGCTGTACCCGTATGTCCACAATGAGGCCAGGCATAGGAGCTTTCAATTCATTCACCTTGATGGCAATGGCATCGCTAAGACCCATGCGCTCAAGTAATTGGTCAAAGCGGTCCTTTGCCTGCAACTCCACACGCTGCCCATTAAGCCGTAGCACGAAAGTCTTGGCCTCGTAGTCGGCAGCTAGTAGCTCCGCGTTATACGATTTGCCTTGGTACACTATATGATAGCGGCCGTCTCCTAAGGCTGCAATATCCCAGGCAAAAGGCTGGCCGTTGAGCGTAATAGAGTCGGTGGCGCGAAAGTCCACCTCCCAGCCGTGGGCCGGGCCAATGCTTATTTGGAGCATACAGGAACCGGCCAAGTGAGCCGAAGCGGGGTTAAAGGTAAGTTAAATCGCTGTTTCATGCGGAACTTGCTGCTGCGTTTCCGCTCTATGTATTTATATGAAACATACGTTTAGTGTTAATTTTCTGTGGCTTTGCTTAATAAGTTTCACAGTAGCCGGCCAGGCAGCTGGCGGTAAAAGCAAAGCATCTGATAAGGCTGATAGAAAGAATACGACTGCTGGTTTAGAGGCAGCCCCTGCGTCGGCGAGCATCACAGTGCCCTCGTGGCTGCCGCCCGAAACGCCGGTGCACCTGGCAGCGCCGTTACTCAGCGACGTGGTTAATACAAAGCTCGATGTACGCTTCGATTGGGCCAAGCAGTACCTCCTAGGTACAGCCGTGCTAACGCTACGTCCCCATTTTTATCCCCAAAATAATGTGCTACTCGATGCCCGTGGGTTTGATATTAAAACGGTGCAGTTGGTAGGGGAGAAGGGCGATAAGAACCTTACGTATAAGTACGACAAAGCACAGCTTAGTATTACACTAGACCGGCCTTACACCCGCGACCAGACATATCAAGTACGCATCGTCTACGTCGCCAAACCGAATGAGCTACCTCAAGGAGGCGGTAGCGCGGCTATCACTTCTGATAAGGGCTTATACTTTATCAATCCCTTAGGGCAGGACCCAAAGAAGCCGCGTCAAATTTGGACGCAGGGCGAGACGCAGGCTAACTCTTGCTGGTTTCCTACCATCGACCATCCCAACCAACGGATGACTCAGGAAATCTCGATGACGGTCGATAATCAATACAAAACCTTATCGAACGGCTTGCTCGTTGCCTCGCGTAAAAACGCCGATGGTACACGCACCGATACGTGGCGACAGAGCTTAGCCGCGGCCCCCTACCTCACCATGATGGCCGTGGGTGATTTCGCAGTAGTGTCTGACAGCTGGCGAGGCAAAGCAGTAGACTATTACGTTGAGCCTCGCTACAAAAGCACCGCTAAAGCAGTGTTTGGCCACACCCCTGAGATGATGGAGTTTTACTCCAAGCGCCTAGGTATCGATTTTCCGTGGGAAAAGTACGCTCAGATAGCGGTGCGCGACTATGTAAGCGGTGCGATGGAGAACACTACGGCCACCGTACACGGCAGTACCATCCAAGCCACTAGCCGCGAGCTTCTCGATGCCCAGTACGAAGGCGCTGAGTCTACCATAACGCACGAGCTGTTTCACCACTGGTTTGGCGACCTCGTAACCTGCGAGTCGTGGAGCAACTTGCCCTTGAATGAGAGCTTTGCCAACTATGCCCAATACCTGTGGGCCGAGCATAAATATGGCGCCGACCAAGCAAGCTTGGTGCAGCAGCACGACTTGGCAGCCTACCTAGAGGAGGCAAATGATAAGCGAGAGCCACTCATTCGCTACCATTATGCCAGCCAAGAAGATATGTTCGACCGCCACTCCTATGAGAAGGGCGGCCGGGTGTTGCACATGCTTCGCAAGTACGTGGGCGACGATGCTTTCTTCACAGCTCTCAACCACTACTTAGCAAAAAATAAGTTTACTGCTGTTGAAATCAGCAAACTGCGCGTAGCCTTCGAGGAAACGACCGGTGAGGACCTTACCTGGTTCTTCGACCAGTGGTTTATGCAGCGCGGGCACCCCGAGCTAAAGGTTACTCACTCGTATACCAATGGCCAAGTGCTGCTGCGCGTGCAGCAAATGCAGGACACCTTATTTCAGCCAATTTATCGCCTACCTATCACGGTCACCATTTGGCAAAAAGAAAGGGCCATTGACCATCACATCACAGTAACGAAAACAGACCAGACCTTTTCGTTTCTGGCGGCTGACCGCCCTAGCCTAGTAAAGTTTGATAGCGAATCTCAGTTACTTGCCCAACTCGACGAAGAACGTACCACAGAGGAATTAGTATTTCAATTCTATCACGCTCGCAACTATTTGCAGCGCTATGAGCCTTTGGAGCTGCTACACAACAAAGCCGCTGAAATAAGTGTGAGTGGAATGTACCGCAACGCGTTACAAGATAATTTTTACGCTATCCGCCGCACGGCGCTCGACCATTTGCGTGCCTATCGTGGCTCCTCACCGACGGCAGTACGCAGCGAAATTCAACATTTTGCTACCGCTGACCCGAACAGTTCAGTGCGTGCCCAAGCCATCACTACATTGGCTTCGTTTGCTGGGGAAAATTATGGGAGTGTCTTCCAGGCGGGGTTACGCGATAGCTCCTACCTAGTAGAAGCTGCCGCTGTCGCTGCCATTGCCAAATCGCCAACTCTAACGTCTTACCAACAAATTGCAGCGCTGGAGAGCACCAATAGCTCAGCCCTCTTAGTGGCTATTGCTGACTTCTACGCCAAAGGAGGGACCATTGAGCAGTATGGCTGGTTTCTCCACCGCCTTCCAGATGTTAGCGATATTGACCTCTATACCTATCTACAGTCCTTCGGTACCTTCATGGTAAGAATGCCCGTTATTGAACGCGAGAAGGGCGTAAAGATGCTGGAAACCCTGGCCCGCAGTCACCCGCAGTACTACGTGCGCCTAGGAGCCTATAAAGGTCTGCTAACTTTGGTACCTAGCACTCCAGCCCTGAAAGAAGTTTTACACGATATTCGGGATAAAGAAAAAGATGACCGTCTCAAAGCTTACTACGGTTTGATTTAATTATCAAAATCTTATCAAGATGATGAGCTAAGCGAATGCTGGAAGCGGAAGAATAGTAAAATATTTTTTATTTCGTAACCCTTGCATCTTTCAAAAAAAGCAGTACTTTTGCGTCTCAATTCCGGCAAGCGGCTGGAAAAGACCAAAAAATGGGGGTATCGCATAGCGGCAATTGCGGGTGACTGTAACTCACCTCCTTCGGGTTCATAGGTTCGAGTCCTGTTACCCCCACATTTTTAACATGAGTACCATCTGCGGGAGTAGCTCAGTTGGTAGAGCGGCAGCCTTCCAAGCTGCAGGTCGCGGGTTCGAACCTCGTCTCCCGCTCTTCTTTTGATAGCTGTTGGCTTTTAGCTACTAGCTATTAGCTCTTCTCGCAAAAAGCTGACAGCTAGTAGCTAGCAGCCAAAAGCTCAAGAAATAAGCCGTTTTAGCTCAGTGGTAGAGCACTTCCTTGGTAAGGAAGAGGTCATGGGTTCAAATCCCATAAATGGCTCAGCAAGTACGGAACCGCTTATCTTTGTGATAGGTTAGGACCGGGTCAGCAAATCAAAAGCGATACGCAGCACTCAAGCCTGAATTGGCCCAAGCTGGGTTTCGCTTTTCTTGTGATAGGGCCATCCTAATTGCTTTTTAGTTTTAATTCCCTCTTTTTTCTCAACTCTTTACAATGGCTAAAGAAAATTTCGACCGGTCGAAGCCGCACGTAAACATCGGCACCATCGGCCACGTTGACCACGGCAAGACTACCCTGACCGCGGCTATCACCACGGTTCTGGCTAACCAAGGTCTGGCCGAAAAGCGCGACTTCTCCTCGATTGACAACGCGCCCGAGGAAAAAGAGCGTGGTATCACCATCAACACCGCTCACGTAGAGTACGCTACCGCTAACCGTCACTACGCTCACGTTGACTGCCCCGGTCACGCTGACTATGTGAAGAACATGGTAACGGGTGCTGCTCAGATGGACGGCGCTATCCTCGTGGTAGCTGCTACCGACGGCCCGATGCCCCAGACCCGTGAGCACATCCTGCTCGCTCGTCAGGTAGGTGTTCCTCAGCTAGTTGTGTTCATGAACAAGGTGGACATGGTGGATGACCCCGAGCTGCTCGAGCTCGTGGAAATGGAAATCCGCGAACTGCTGTCGTTCTATAACTTCGACGGTGACAACATCCCCGTTATTCAGGGTTCGGCCCTAGGTGGCCTGAACGGCGACGCTAACTGGGTTCCCAAAATCAACGAGTTGATGGACGCAGTTGACTCGTTCATTCCGATTCCTGCTCGTCTGACCGACCTGCCCTTCCTGATGCCGGTAGAGGACGTGTTCTCAATTACTGGCCGTGGCACTGTAGCTACTGGTCGTATCGAGCGCGGTATCATCAACTCGGGTGAGCAGGTTGACATCCTTGGCATGGGTGCTGAAGGCCTGAAGTCGACGGTAACGGGTGTGGAAATGTTCCGCAAAATCCTGGACCGTGGCGAAGCTGGTGACAACGTAGGTCTGTTGCTCCGTGGTATTGAAAAAGAAGCCATTCGTCGCGGTATGGTTATTTGCAAGCCCGGCTCGGTTAAGCCTCACCAGAAGTTCAAGGCTGAGGTGTACGTTCTTTCGAAAGAGGAAGGCGGCCGTCACACTCCTTTCTTCAACAACTACCGTCCGCAGTTCTACCTGCGTACCACCGACGTTACCGGTATCATCACCCTCCCCGAGGGCGTTGAAATGGTAATGCCCGGCGACAACATCACCATCACGGTTGAGCTCATCAACAAGGTGGCAATGGAAAAAGGCCTCCGTTTCGCTATCCGTGAGGGTGGCCGTACGGTAGGTGCTGGTCAGGTAACCGAAATCCTCGACTAGTTTTAGCCTAACCGCTAAAGGTGAAAACGCCCCTGAGTAATCAGGGGCGTTTTTTGTGTTTTGAAGCCCTGCAAAACTTTGTGGCTTTATACATTCGATTTATCTTCCTAAAAATAAAGATGATTCGCAACCTATTTTTTAAAGCTTGGTTTGCATTCTATAAAATGTTTTGTACCTTTGCACTCCCATTGACAAAGAACGTCAATTAGGAACGCATACACGAGTGTAGTTCAAGGGTAGAATAGAGGTCTCCAAAACCTTTGATGGGAGTTCGAATCTCTCCACTCGTGCCACCTAGGGCCGCCGCTTGGCGGCTCTTTTTTACGCCGGTACCGGCTTGATTGC
>Ga0265798_10003504_pt1 | contig 22276 bp, 13 predicted proteins | sample P3T30metagenome_FD_192430 | JGI IMG/M metagenome (GOLD analysis project Ga0265798, IMG submission 192430) | Plant litter microbial communities from East Loma Ridge, Irvine, California - P3 T30 | ecosystem: Environmental > Terrestrial > Plant litter > Unclassified | place: USA: California... | reverse complement strand
CTGTTCAAAAGGCGGCTAAACGAGATGCCGCTGTCTCTAGTATCTTCCGTGGCTACGGTTTCCACACACCCAAGACTGATGCCGATTATGGTGTCAAAGCTGCTATCAATGCGAGATTCTCTTTGCTCGCTGTTGGCTGCGCCAGTGGCGAGATCCATGTATACACCGCACGCGACTATACCGGCAACATTCCACTATCGCATAAACTACGCCCAAACGTCACTTCGCCCGGCAAATTGACTGTATTGACATACTCGCCAGACGGATACTGTCTGTTCGCTGGCTATGAACACGGTTGGGCTATGTGGAGTGTATACGGAAAGCCCGGGGCCACCAGCTTCACTGCAGAAAGGACGCTTTCCAAGACCAACAACGAAGGGTGGCTTCTCAGCGTCAAAGAGGCCTTCTGGATTGGAGGTGGCGCGGAGCTCTTGATGCTGGGCGACAACGATAACCGTCTCTTTGTTTTGGAGATGGCTCGCAGTGCAGTCACTGGCTGCTTCTCTTCGGCAAATGTGTCACGATCTTTGATGCAGACCAGTACCGGATTCATGATTTACCGTGGTTACGATCTGCCAGATCTGACGACAATCTCCGCCGACGTCTCACTCTGGCACCATGTCCAAATTCCATCGGCTTACCTTGTCGACCAATGGCCGATTAGAAGTGCAGTCATTTCGAATGACGGTCGATATGTGGCAGTAGCAGGCAAGAGAGGGCTCGCCCACTACTCCGTTAACAGCGGACGGTGGAAAATGTTCGATGATCCTTTTATAGAAAACGAGTTCACTGTCCGAGGAGGTATGTGCTGGTTTCAGCATGTCTTGATCGCGGCTGTCGAGTGCCGCGAATCTTACGAGGTATGCATATCATGTCGCTCACCATTTCTTCATACTCACAGTTTCTTCCCTAGGTACGAGTATATTCACGCGAGGCGGCTCTTGACAATAGCCATGTCATGCATACGCAGAAGCTACCTGCGCCCATCGTACTGATAGCACCCTCCGGCGAAGATTCACTCCTGGTCTACACGTACGAGAATATATTGTACCACTACGTAATCAGTGTGTCCGACGCAAGTGTGAAATTGGTGCAAGTGGGTCAAATCGCCCTGCATGGCATCATTCGGGCTCCTACACGAGTGCGAGCGCTTAGCTGGATATTACCGGAAGATCAAATACGTACGTCCTTTGAATCCTACGGCACTGTAACTGCTGACACGTCTTAGATAACGGTGATCCAACACAGGACGTGGCGGTCGCGACTATCCTGTTCCTCGTAGATGGTAAACTTGTGCTCCTGCAGCCAACGACTACCGAGAGTGGCGAACTCAAATACGAGATGCGCATCATCGCGCAGAACGTGGAGACGTACGCTCTTATGCGCGATCACCCTGCGTTCGCATTGGACCGACATGCCGATTCATTGCCGGCGAGCCCCTCTATGGGACTGACCATGGAGGGTGTACACGGCCACGATTTACGTGACTCATTGTGGTTCTTCGATGGAAACGACATGCGAGTTTGGATAGACATGCAAGACGTCCTTGCTTCCGCGTCACCAGAGATCGGCAGGGAACTGCCCACGCCTGTTCAAATCCCCGTCGACTTCTATCCTCTTTCGGCATTGATTAACAAAGCAATCATATTCGGGGTGGAGTCAGAGTTGATTCAACGCAGGGATACGAGCTTCGCGTTCTTGCGTTTCGGAACCAGGGTAAGTCTCTGCGCTCTGCTCCCGCGTCATTGGCGGTACACTGATCTCATGCTGACACACATGCTAGACACACCTCTTTCTCCCCGCATTGCTGCGGTGTCACCTGGCGCAGTTCAATCACCCTGCAGCCTTGCATCTTAGCCACCATTACCAGCATTTGCTATATTTCCCCCATGCTTTGGAGATCTTACTGCATGAAGTCTTGGACGAAGAAGTGGATACGCAGCCACCACCCGAACAGGCGCTATTGCCGAGCGTGCTATCATTCCTGAGCTCCTTTCCCCGATATCTCGACATTGTTGTGCAATGTACCCGCAAGACTGAGGTCCGTTCATGGCGGACATTGTTCTCGAACCTGCCTCCGCCGGAAGAACTATTCGAAGAATCGCTACAGAAAGGGAACCTCAAGACTGCAGGCGGCTATCTCCTTGTTCTTCACACTTTCGAAGAACTGCGACCGACAGGCGATCAAGTCGTGCGCTTACTTCAACGCGCCAAAGACGAACAGGATTGGGAGCTATGCAAAGAGCTCGCGCGATTTCTCATGGCTCTTGATGAATCTGGCGCAACACTCCGAAGTACGTTGGAGCTTGTTGAGCTGAAGACACCATCAGCGGAACCAGTCCATGGCCAGTCGCATTTTACGTTCGAAACCGCACGGCTAAATGTACCGCTGCAGGGACGAAACAATGGGCTCAGGGGATTGAACGGCACAGGTAGTAATTTTGGGGCCGATGGTACTGGTATGATGGCGCGCGAGAGTGGTGACATTAGCCCCGGTGGGAGCGACGTAAGTGCTGGTAGCGATACACGTCCGTCACAAACACCCGGTGATTATTTCGGCCTCGGGCTGAACAACATGCGTCAGTAGTAGTAATAACCAGATTATCTCATGGATTGTATCATTGATGCAGCTATGTACATCTTTGCAAGCGGTCCGTGTATCCAAACCCACGATACTCACAACAATGATGTATGGCGTCGCATCACGAGACTCGCAGTCATGGTTCGGCCGACGTCGCTACCTAGGTACCGCTGAACACACATTGACCACCACTCGAACAATTAAACATCCACCTGGTGATGTTAGGCGATCTGGGTACTCGGGGTGCCGTGTGCTATTGATGGTCCCAAAATATGGGTCTGGCTTTGCTCTCTCCAATGAGCAGCAATGCAGGGTCGTATCGACCCCACAGGGCTGCTTATCCAACCTCACGGGAGGAAGAGGAGTATACCTGGCGATTGGTGAGCTCGACCAGTCTGCCCTCTTCTACCGCGTCTTGACGGGATCCCGAGGCACAGCGCACCCACGTAGCTGGTCGACTGGTAAGCGAACGTTTAGATTGCGGTCGTATCTGTGTGCTCCGTCTAACGTAGTATCGCCTGATGTCTCGTGTCGTGTGTAGCGGAGAGGTACGTAGCTGAGCCAAGGGTTCCATGGGACGAAATGGCTTGGTAAAGACATCTACGTCCGCCGCTCGACCAAACTTTGGGTCTAGATAAGATAGCAGGGTTGGCATGCGCTCGGGGGATGTGGTGGCATCTACCGGGCGGTGAGACGTGCTGGGCCTCTACAGCGTCTTCAGGGCTTGGAGGTCAGCTTTCGCACGTGCGAAGCAACGTCCAATGAAGGGCCTGGTCTCCTCACGAGGCAATCGCTGTGGGTGAAGTCCCTCACAGAGATTGTAGAAGGACTGAGAGGATACAGCCTCGTGATTCTGCTCACAGTGGCAACGCGCGCATTGCACCAAGCCCATTCCATCCAACATGGCAAACTGCTCCAAAGTTTTGACGGATCCCCGAAAGCCCTACTTACTCGTGCTGCGTCTAAGACGGGTCCCGCGCTAAAGCGAGCACCAGTGCAATGGGTCGGCGTTCAGGCAACCAACTATGCCTCCTCCCCGGCGCGCAGGCCTCTCGTTCACTCGTCGCAACAAGCATTAAGGACTCAGCCACGACTGCCTTCACCGTATACTCATCCCAGCACCAGCACGTTGCTGCGCATACTCAACACACGCTTTATGACGCACAATTGCCTGCTTTCCGCTTCATCTGTTGCACAAAGCTTTGTATGGCTGGAATTGCGCCCTTTCTGGAAATATTCACGGGCGGCAAGGCACACTGTCACCAGCCGCGTATATATACTTCTGGCCCCATTGCTTTCAGCCTTACCCGATACCGATCGATCCTTCGTCTTCTGTTGCTCAGATTCCATCTAAATCGTTAACATCTGCCATAGGAATGACCCACACATTCCGATCACCGAATCGAACATCATCGCGCTTGCCAATTATCCTTGAGTACTATCGGGCTAGTCGACAACAATGACTGCCCCTCCAGCCGCACGACCGCTCTTCTCCGCCCATCACATGCCATTTGTCTATCCTTCACCACCCTCGACGATCGCATCGGACTCAAGCTTCTATGGAAATGTCATGTCGCCTCCGCAGCAACTCAATGGTGAGCGTGCCTTTTCGTATCATTGAACGGACTTGATGCGCGTACCACATGCGGAAGGCGCTCTCGCTACGGCCGAGGTCCACTGCTTGCGCATGCTGCACCTACACGGTGTGTAACACGATCACCAACATCAGCAGAACCCCTGATCGCCATCCCCAGCTCACTCAGTGGTGCCAGTCGCTAATATCCAGTAGAATTTATGCCGCCTCGGAAGTCGAGCTTTTCGCCAACGGCGAAGTCACCTGACAATGCGAGCCTTCGATGGATTACCGCCACCAAACCCAGCGATTTCAAATCAAAGGCCACCATGCAAACCGTACGCCAAACCGCGATGGGCAGCTATCTAAAAGCTACAAAGAATCAGGTCAGCGACAAAAATAGGGCCAATAGCGAAGCCTCGGATCATTCGCGATCGAGCTTAGGTTCCCAAAGCACCACAAAACCACGAACAATCAAAACACCAAAAGTTAAGGCGAAGAAGAGTGATGATAAGATACACCGGTTGTCGCAGTCGACGAGCAGCACCCAAGAGGCACCCCAACATGAAACACAAGTAGCACGGACTGAGCATCGTCAATCGACCATTCTCCAGACACCCATTGTTGTTCCAATAATGAGAGGCCACCAGTACCCATTCGACCTCAAACCAGTACCAGATCTGAGATGTCTTGGGAATGGGCTAGACCCCTTCGGAACTATGTTTCAATCAAGGAACACTCTCGTAAACGTCGAGAGGCTGAAGATCGAATGCTCCAAGTACTTTGGCACGGAGGGTCTGGGTAGGCACTGGATCCCCGAATGCTTGAACTACGCACATACCTTCCTCAGCACACTCTACATGGCTTCCGCATACGATGATGTCGTTCACAATCGCGAGATCGAGACTTTGGAAACCGCAGCACTGCGCCAAGATGTTATACATTTCGTGAGTGGAAACCTCACCGACGTGGCGCAGAGTGTGGCAGATCACAACATCATCGCCGTCAGCCAGCTCATACTGGGGGACGTCATTAGTCGGTCCGACGCAGGCCTACACTTCCACCAAAACGGGATTGCAATGATGATCAAGCAGCGCGGCGGACTTCAAAACTTGGGTGTCAACGGCCAGCTAGCATCTGCAGTCTCCTGGGCAAATCTTGCGACTGCGGCTTTGCAGGAAGTCCAACCAACTCCGATGTACGCCGAATACTGTAAAATGCGGGCGGTGAAGGCATATCCCTTGGTTGCCACGATACCGGAATCGCCACTCTACCAGCCGCACAAAAGATTTGTGACAATCGAGAGGTCGCAAAACTGCAATCCAAACGCGCAAAGACTTCTGGTCGACATCCACGCCATGACGGAGATGTTTCTCGACACCAATAGCTCGAAGCGTACAGGCAATTTCAATAAGATCCAAACTGTCTACGACCGCATCGTTCAATCTCTATCTGTACAACAATCTCGCAGAACGACCATTCTAAAAAAGAGTGACTGGAAGTATGAAGCCATTCGCCTCGCCGCGATTGTACAGGCTCAGGCCATGTTTGACCAAATACCCTTATCAGAGGCGCTTGACCGAGTGCAGGTACCGGAAACGCAACCGGCTATGTTTAGCTCGTCCGCGGCCTCATTTTCCAACGACTCTACCTCCTCGACCGTTGAATTCCAGGACGTCAGTCCGGCTACTGACTTCTCCGAGAGTTCTTTGTTTGGTTTATGCAATGAAGGCTTTCCTTCCAATCACCGGCCTTCGAATTCGTCCACACTCTCGCGACCCTCACTTTCGACATTGCAGTCAAGCTCGTCGGACGTACAGCTTCGGCAACAAGTAATCACACGGACAATCAGTGGCGACACCATCCTCCAACAACTACGAGACGCCCTCGAGGACTCCGACCTTTCAGACTGTTGGTCCGATATGGCCGGAGTGCTGCTATGGATTGGCTTGGTTATGGGAGCCGCGAGCAACAACAGCAAAGACAAGAAGCTGCGAAGATACTTCTCTGCAACGACAATGCGCGCATGCATCATGTTGTGCTTTGAGCATCCTGAAGCGATTCATTCCACGATGCTGAGAATGACCGATCTTGTCGCAGCCTTAGGTAGGAAGTCTAATGAGGGACAAATGATACGGAACGATAGCTTCGTGTCGAGGAAGCGATCGAAAAATTGAAGAACTACCGTATGCACAGCTCGAAGGAAACGACGTTGCGACAAGCTTTCTCCACAGTGGCAATGTCTTTCGGCGTCTCCGAGTGCTCCACCTCGAATCGGTATCCGTGCTCATGTAGGGCTGTAGGGCTTAGGCTCTGGGCTGACAAGGCTGTGCCTTGGTCTTTCACTATCTCGGAGACATTCGTGGGCATCTAGGCGTGACATCTACTTTCTTCGTACGGATGTATATACTTTCACATTTACTGTACGATATCATTGTAAGGCGTTTTCGGAGTTCTATTGTTTACTTTAGTTGGGGAGGTGGCGACAGACATCTCTTTTCAGATACACTCTCATTGATTATCACTTATCATTCATCACTTCAGGCACACTTATGGCTGATGCTTATGTGACTTGATGATTTATAATATGCCTACTAACAAGACCTGAGGCCGGGCTCTCCAAGGTTCATGCCTTCATGCCTTCATCCGTCATAAGTGTGCATTCATACGCCTGCGATTGTGCCGTCCGACACCCACTTAACCCTTGGTAACCTTGCTGATGGTACCATCCTTGTCGAGGTGAACGTTCAGCCTCTCGGGCTGGAAGTCCATGGTCTTCATATCGCCTTCGTTGAGAACACGGTGTTGCTGGGGGAGGTCGGTCTTTGCGAAAGTCTAAGGATAGCGTTGAGTTAGCGTTGAGACTCAGGCGGAGGGATAAGGTAAGGGGATCAGTAATAGTAGGGGGCAACTCACCATCTCATCATGCTGGTCTCCAAGCTTCTTGCCCATGAGCTTGCTCATCCAGTCATCGTTGGAGTTTCCGTCCTTGGACTGCAGACCGGGGACTACGAGAGGCATGTTGTGCGGTGGTGTTCGGGTGGTGTAGAGTCTGTGTGGATGTACGTGTTTGCTTGCGCGGAGTTTCGAGAGATGTCTTATCGTGGAAGTTGTTGTAGTGTTTGGATTGTTTTGTAGTGCTGGATAGTGGGGTAGAGGGGACGCAGTACTTATGCAAGTAGACCCTGGCTGGCACTTGCGTCAACTGGTGAACTAACTTGTTTGTTTGGGCTTTAGGGGTCACCAGGCAGCAAGATGGGCTATGGTGAGGGCTTGGAGGGGAGGGTGACGTCACCCGTGTCTAGCCGCGTAAGTGGGGTTGTTTGGGGTTGATAGAACGCGGGATTGGCATGTGTTAGACTGCGCTGGTTTCGGGGTGCGATATTCTACTCGTGGGGGATAGCGCAAGCCATTAGAGAAGCTGTTTGAACTTTCGCGCACGTAGACTCAGGCCGAACTTGACGTTAGTGGAACCCTTCTACTGGCAGCTCTCCAGGGCTAGATGTATGAAAAGTGCTGATCTCATGCATTTCCACAACGAAAGTGACGATACCATCTAGTAAAGCTCATGTATGATCGGAGAGTAGAGCAATGCTCTCAAAAGTAACAAAATGGCTAGCACGAGTTCATCGTGTCATAACATGGGTTGAAGAATGTGATTTCACCCTGCCTTGGTTTGTAGCAAGCGGGTACAGGATACGTAATCTACATTGCAAGATTCCTAGAGGCTCTTGAACGGTTAAAGTAATCCAAAGACTACACGTACTGACGACGAGTCTGGTCATCGCTTATTTGCCGTCGCGCATGTTGCGGAAGAAGTCCATGACACCGGTGAAGACGACCAGCAAGATACCGCCTCCAGGTCCCAATCTCAGGACCTTGGGTGTGAATCCCTTGTATAGTGCTGCGAAACCCTCCTCCTTCATGACCGTACCGAGAGCCGGCCATGCCCAGTTGTACTTGGGAATCGATCCTGCGACCTTAGGAGAGTTTTGAATACGCGACTTGACAACGTCCATGGGAGTGTTTAGGATGGTGCCGACAGTGCCACCGATAGCACCAGACATGAGGTCGTTGGTGATTTGGCTCTTCTTGGTGGTTGCTGCGGGCAGGAGAGCGCGGACCTGAAAGATGCAGCCAAAGTATCCAGCGTTCCACAGGATGTGCCTCCACATAGTCGACTCAAGACCCTGGTAAAGGGTGAGCGGCCCTTCCTGCTTGACGATCTTGGTGACGCAGTCCACCATGCCGTTGTACTTGTGGGCTTGCGCCCTGTCTTGTAACCGAATCTTGACGAGCTCGAAGGGTACGACGACGAAGGCTTCGGTGGCACCGGCGGTTGCGCCGGTGAGGATGGAGAGCGACTGGTTCATCTTAGCCTGACCGAACAGGTTGCGGTAGAAGGAACCCCATGAGTCATTGGCTGCGAACTTGGTGGCCCTGTGTCGCGTGAGATGATTTCCTTCTTTGTTGGTATGAAGAAGCAGGGAAGCGCGTACCTCTTGGGAGCTTCCATAAGGATAGGCGCGGTGATACCGCGGTACAATCTCGACGCACTGGCAGATGTCAACCCCTCTTGCTCATGATCGCAGGAGCGTCATAGCGTACCCCTCATTCTTGATGATCTTCCTGAAGCAGTCCATCATACCATTGTAGCCCTCGTCACCGACCACCTTGCCAGAGGTCTGAAGTTGTCTGCGCATGTTTAGAGGCGGTCCAGAGGCGGTGTCATAGGCGGTCGCTTACATCCGGGTCTTGACGACGTCCAGCGGGTACCTTGAGATAGTGTTAGTGCTTGAGCCTCGACTGTGTGGGTGCAGGGTGGTACATACATGATCAGGATCTATTACAAGAGCTGCATTAGCACAGTTGATCTCACGCGAGCTCCATAGACAGTTGCGCACTCACTTCTGACACACCAGCCACGGCACCTGGACATTGTTAGCACTGATTGACATAGCTGAAGTTCAACTGGCACGCAGGAATGCCCTGTGCGATAATCGGAGAGAAGCGCGTATAGATTTCTTGCTTGGTGCGGAGCCGGATTTCTCTCGGGTAGCTGTCGCATCGGAGCTGAGCGGTGTTACGAGAATTGGAACTTACCAGCCGCGAACTGGTAGACAAAAGGCAATGGCTTCGCATCGGCAGCAGACATGTTGGCGGTTGTGGTGGGAGGTAATGAGGTGGCTGAGGGGAAGAGAAGAGAGATGGCCGCTGTTGGGTGAGCGATTCACGGTCGGCGCGCACAATCTGGGGAAAGAGTGCTAGAGCGTGGGATGAAAGTCCAAACTCCGCTTAGGCGTGGTCCTAGCTTCCCGTCATCGGTTGACACCATTTCGATTGGCGCAAAAGCGACTATCTGACCCGTCCCTGCCTCTAGACATGTCTTGCTACTTTTGTGATACGCGGAGCTACCTGCGATACGCCAAGTCGTGTCAATTCCGTGACTGTATCAATTAGGATATCCGAGGACTACGACGGAAGCCTGCACATGCCGGTCGGCCTAGACCGGGACTGTCTATTATTCCCAATGTTCGACGTAGTCTCCAATCGAACAGCCTAAATTCAATCGTGTCTGCATGTCCCATAGATGCAAAGAGTGGTTCAGGCCAGCGCAGGTCCCCGCACTCGGAGCTGTGTCGCACATCGGCTCGCAGCAGCCGGCCCGAGCGCGTATCGCCACGAGCTCTCGCCTCGCCCAACGTGATTGGCCACTCACGACGCGTCTCTCGCGTTCGGTGCTCTGGAGACGCTGACGCTACCAACCATCTCCATGTCCACGCGACAGAGGTCCTTCTTTGACCAGAACCCGAAGCCAAAGGTACTTGGATAGCCCGCTGCCTTCACTGCCGCCGCCTACTCACCTCTCACCCTCGCAGCAGCAGTTCAAGGGCCAATGGAACCGCCCACGCAACTTCCCCCACCAAAACAGTAACCAGGCGGCGCCGCAGGCTCGGCAGGTAGTTACTGGCCCTCCCATCATGCCTTCGACCCAGACACGTACCAAGCTCAAAGCTTTCCAATTCATCGAGGGCGCGCCCACCGCGGAATCCCTCCGACAGCGCGAGGCGGAGAAGGAAAATCTACCGACCGCGCGCGGAAAGACACCAAAGCCCATGGGGACACCAAAGGCGAATCGTGTCGCGAAAGATGTGGGAACCACGAACAAGACTCCAAAGCTGCCCACCATTCTCGATTGTCCGCCGCCATCAACTCCCGCCACTACGAGGCTGCCGCTTGCGGATCTGGTAGGCAACGTCGACGATTCCTCGAGACACGCGCCGCAACCTGTCGCCTCGCCCGAAGAGACGCTGATATGGAGAGGCTCGCAAGCAGTCAACACGCCTTTGCCCCGGAAGAACAAGAAACGCGCTCGGAGCTCTTCGCCCGTCGGACCGTCGCAAGACGAACACAGACTGGACGGTGCGAGGCAAGACATCACAACACCCCAGGCCGATCCTGCCATGGAGCTGTGGTCACGGTACACGAACAACAAGGGAACACCAAGCGCCAACAAGAGCGTGGCATTTGCACATCTCATCAACGAATCGTCACCTAGGTCGATGGCTGCTGCTGGAAGTGTCAGTGGACTTCGGAGATGGGCAAGCTGTGGCGTAGAGTTCCCAGCATCGACCCGGAAGAAACGGAGAACCCACGGTGTGTTCCAGCCGGAGCAGGAAGCTACAGAGGACGTCTTCGCTGGCGCATCTAGTTCGAATGGAATCATGCTTGGACAGCCCGCGAAACCCAACATTGCGAGCATGGTCCAGCGCATGAGGGAATGCGTATCGAAGTCACAGCCACGCATATCGTCACAGATGCCCTCGAGCTCATCTCCGTTACCAGGGGCAGGCGATCGCCAGGACCAATCGTCGGGCTCTCCTCTCCAGCGGCGTGCACGCGACAATCTGGCAGAAACCTCCGAAACAATACGCCACGAGTCGGCACCTCTAGAAGATACCGTGGACATGGATGACGAGCTCGTTCGAGAAGACGATTACGTGGAAGCGGCACCGAAGCCACCGGCATCGCAGGGATCCTCAGATGATTTCGGAGATGACTTCGACGCCGACATGGTGGAAGCTTTGGACATATCGCCTCGACCTGTGCAACCTCCACCGCCCACCAAGTCCGCGCCACCCGCACGCTCCACGAGCTACGTTACCATACCCACCGAGCCCATCCATCCACCCGCACAACATCACTATGCAGACCCAGCACCAGAACAAGGCAGTGACGACGATGAGTTTGGCATGGATGACGAGGACGACTTCGCTGCGGATCTGGAACATGTAGCATCGCTGTACGATACGCGATCTGTAGAGTCTCCAATGGCAGATCAGAGCCAGACCGCAGAGGCCGAAGGCGCAGGAGCTACCGCAAGTGCAGTATCAGCACCTGTGATTAGTCTTTTGGACGATGATGACGACGATGACTTTGGAGAGGACATTGATGCTGACGAGTTCGCTGCCGCCGAAGTTGCAGCCACCCAAGTACCTGCCAATACTGTAAGTAGAGTGTGAACTTGCCCCTGATTAAAGAAGCCTACTAAATCTCGAAGAGTCAACAGGACAATAGAGCAATCCAGCGCTACCTTATCAAGCGAGTGGACGAAAGTTCATATACCACTGATCGCGGCTACCAGATGTCCGAAAAGGTAAGTCACTAACCCAAACGTTTTTTGCCTGCCCCAGCTTACACCGTGTAGGTTTTGCTCGTCGAGGAAGAGAAGACAAAGTTATTCAAGGCGATCACTCTACGTCAAGCTTGGTTCGATACCCCATGCACTACGGGATCGTTTGTGCATGTCATCGGTGACTTTACAAGTACTGGACAGTGTATCATTGATGATCACCACAACATGCTCATTCTTCATCCTGATCATCTCATCTCATCGACTGTTGTCGCTGACTCTTTTGGGTGTTTACGACGTGCGGTGCTGCAAGACCGTGTAAAGGCCACAAGCAAGGCGAACGCCCCAATGCTCTACGGCACACTGCTCCACGAGTTGTTCCAAAAAGCCATGAAAGCGAACGAATGGAGTTCTGTATTCTTATTGGACACCATCGAAACGCTCTTACCGAACCATCTCGAGACCATACTGGAGATCAATTCAACGTGCGAAGCCGTCAAGGAGCATCTGAGCAGCAAGCTGCCGGAGCTACAGGCATGGGCTAAGGTGTTCGTTCGCGCAGAACCTCAAGCTGATGCCGTCGTTCGAGAGCGAAACGGACGTCAGTCGACCATGAGCATTAACAAACTACTTGATGTGGAAGAGCACGTCTGGTCTCCAATGTATGGATTGAAAGGCAACATCGATGCTACTGTGCAAGTGACAATGCGCGATGATCTCGGGGAACGCACATTGACAGTGCCTTTCGAAGTCAAGACTGGCAAGAACTCTTCGAACGCTGCACACGTTGCTCAGACCGCTTTGTACAACCTATTGTTGTCGAATCGATATGGTACGTCCTCCAAGCCAGATTGCATCCCCCGCTAACTTTGCCAGACGTTGACATTGCTTACGGTATCTTGTATTACCTTGAGACTTCCGAAATCAGCCGTATTCCTGCGATTCGCAACGACATCATTCACATGATCATCAAGCGCAATGAGTTGGCCTGCTATGTTCGAGATCGCATCGAGTTGCCACCGATTCTGAAGGAAGACTTCAAGTGTCAAAAGTGTTACGCACAGGAACCTTGCTTCCTGTATCATAATCTCGTTGAGGATGGAAAAGGCGAGATGTTGAACCCGAAGGCGAAAGAAAGATATGACGAGCTCGTGAAGCCTCTCCAACCTTCCCATCAAGAGTTCATGAAGAAGTGGGACACGCTGTTGACCAAAGAAGAGACGGATATGATGAAGTTTCGACGAGAGTTGTGGACCATGTTGAGCACCGAACGGGAAAAGCTCGGTCGTTGTTTCTCGAACGTCATCTTGGAGCCTGGATCTGCCCATGAAGACAAGAACGGCCAAAAGATCAACCGCTACAACTACACGTTTATCAAACAGCAGCCGGCTCCAGGGTTTTCCTTCACCGAGTCTCAGCTCATCATCGGAGAGCCTGTTGTAGTTTCGGATGAGGAAGGCCATTTCGCGTTGGCTAACGGATACGTCACCAACGTGAAAAAGCGTCGTATAACTGTCGCTGTTGACAAACGTTTGCACAATTCTCGAACCAAGCTACCCGGTTTCCATTCACAAAACAACCAAACCTTTGCTGGTATCATGGAGGTTACCAAAGAAGGCGAGACTGTGGCGGAATTTCAATCTGATGAGGAGCCCGTACTGTATCGTCTTGACAAAGACGAATTCAGCAATGGTATGGCTGCAGCACGCAACAATCTCATCCAGATCATGGACGACAGTGTATACAAGGCCCACGACCTTCGCGCGCTAATCGTAGACGGTCGAGCTCCTGCGTTCAAGCCCGTACCAGATGCGCTGTCATTGCCTCAGTCATCGCAAATGTCCATGAACTCTGATCAGCGCACTGCCGTTGCTAAGGTCATGTCTGCAAAAGATTATGCCCTCGTGTTGGGCATGCCTGGAACTGGAAAAACCACCACGATCGCGCACATCATTCGTACCCTAGTGGCGAAAGGCAAGAGTGTCCTACTTACTTCGTACACCCATACTGCCGTCGACAACATCCTTCTCAAGATTCGAGATGACAAGATCGGCATACTACGCTTGGGTGCTGCGAAGAAGATCCATCCTGAAGTTAGAGAATTTGCCACGCTTGCGGCGGAACCGAAAGACAGTCTCGAAGAGCTCGAAAGATCGTGGATGCAGCCGCCAGTCGTGGCTACAACGTGTCTGACCATCAATCATCCCTTGTTCAACCGCCGCGTCTTCGACTACTGCATTGTTGACGAAGCATCCCAAATCACTCTACCTGTATGCTTGGGGCCCATTCGTATGGCTCAGAAGTTCATCTTGGTGGGCGACCATTACCAGCTGCCCCCACTGGTCCAGAACAAGGAAGCCATGGAGGGCGGACTTGATGTGTCACTGTTTAAGCTCCTTTGCGAGGCTCATCCACAGGCCGTCGTTAGTTTGGAGCATCAGTATCGAATGTGTGCTGAAGTCATGCTGTTGTCAAACACTTTTATCTACTCAGGAAGGCTGAAGTGCGGTACGACTGCTGTCGCTTCCCGCAAGCTTACCCTCCCCCGGCCCGACGGTCTGACTGCTTACCACCATGGCTCGCATCAGTCAAGATCTAATGAGGTAGAGCCTTGCGTTGGCCCTAATACCGCACGTTGTTGGATATCTCGTTCCTTGTCGCCGGATCAACCTGTTGTGTTCGTCAACACCGATCTCATTTCATCAACCCTAGAAGCGCAATCTGGGTCGCGCATCACCAACACCCTGGAGGCACGGCTTGTCACACAGCTCACGGTGTCTCTTCTCAGCCTAGGTGTCCCTGCGGGAGAGATTGGCATCATAGCATTCTATCGTTCACAGCTCGCCCTGCTGCGACAGAGTCTGGCTTCTGCACACACCCAAACTCAATCCTCTGAACTCGCTGCCCCCGTCATCAACGGCCAAGGCTGTGCGGGTGTGGAACTACATACAGCAGACAAGTTTCAAGGCCGCGACAAGGAAGTCGTTATCGTGTCTTGTGTACGGAGCAACGAGAACGGCACAGTCGGTGATCTTCTAAAAGATCGTAGGCGCGTCAATGTTGCGCTCACACGCGCGCGATCGAAACTTGTGATCGTCGGTAGTGAGAAGACCTTGTCAAGCAACGAGCTCTTGCGTGATATGGTCGCCCTCTGCCGAGAGAAAGACTGGGTACTTGATCTCCAACCCGATATGGTCGAATCGCATAGTTTCGACGAAAGCATCACACAAACAAGCAAGACACCTGTGAGACAGTCGACCTCTTCCTTGTTCGCCAACAAGATGGCGAAGAGCCCTAGCCTGACGCCCAGCCCGTCGAAGAAGCGCAAGGCACTTGGCGATCTCACAGCGAAACCTGGTAAAGTGAACGCTAGGAGTCCAAAGAGAAGAATTGGCAGTAAAAGCACGAGTGGAAGTCCTGAAGAGAAGAGGATACCCGGCAAAGTCATCACAGCAGGAAAGAGGGGCGTGCTGGATGGCAGACCGATTTTGAGGGATATTTACAATGGTGCCATCTAAAGGACAGGTATTTGAAAAGGGTTGACAGGGGCGTTCACGGATAAAGGCCATCATGTTCAGTTAGGTGGGTGGCTTCTCCAACGTTGGTTTGACAGGGTGTAGGATAACAAACTACGGACTTTATGTAGGATAGTAGCATTATTACATATCAGCGCAGCCTAGGGAAGCATGGATTGTGCGAAGGATGTGCACGCTACCAACGCAGCAACAAATCACGGTTTCGAGGTGTCAACTTTTAGTGTGCGTACACAAACATCCTGGCAGTCCATCTGTCCAGTCACAATAAAGTACCTTGTCTCTCGCGGAACCTTGCGTCCCAACATGTCAGATCCTGTCGCTATCGACTCGCAACCCCAGCGTAGCCGGCGTACCATGAGCTCGCCAACTCTTGTTCGCTTTGTGTTAACACTATGAGAGATTCTGGGAAGCGGTATTGCGCTCGATCCGTACCTACCAACTCCACCAGAACGTGACGAATCGCGACCCGAACTAAGAGTTTTGAGGTTTCCCGACAGCCTCGCAGAGCGCGACGCATTGCTACCCGCGATTGGACCTTCTATCTCTCGATAGCCGAAATAGCATGAACGAGTAACGAGCCAAAGATTGGATCTCTAGAGAGAACGAGATCATGTACCCACAATGGAGTCGCAGCAAGAGTCTCGAACTTCATCACTCGCAAACTTATGGTATTTGAGCAACATGTCACCGTATGCGACACCTGTTAGATGTCACTTCATGTTGCGTCTCTCAAAGCATGCACCACTTTATCGACTGACGCGCAGGTTCCTTCAGTCGTACAATAGCTACAGGGATGGACCGCTGGCGCAAGGTGAGATCTGACCTTGTTTCCAGCCGAGGGCGCATCCACTGGTTCGTTGATATAGCTTTCATGCACACCCAACGAGGCAAATGGACAACCTATCATCGCCGACATGCCCGATTTGGATATTGCGGCGATATGCTGGGGTTCAACTATTGGTGGGGATGACGCTCGGATGGTAGCACAGCGCCACTGACCTGCATCACAAATTGCTCACCGTCGAATGAAATGTCTCTCCTCCACATACCGAAGGTACGGCTGAGGGGGCCGCTTCAGCTACATGTCGGCTGATGAAGCCATTCGGATGCTCAGCTCTACTATGTGGCCTCCCGACGCGGACCGTCCCGTTTGCTGTTGACTTACAGCATTTATAGATTTCGCGCCAACAGCCACATGCTGACAGCATTATCAAACTTTCCTAACTCTGGCCCCTTAGTTGGGTGTCTCTCCGACATAATGAAGACCCTAGTTGGTTCAATCATCTGCTCATCATATGCGCCTGTCCTTGCATACGACAACGGGCAGTTCAGACAGTTTTACGCGGCAGGGGCTTGGGATGATGTCTTGCAAGAACTCATGAACGGCATTTGCGCAGCCGAATGGACGGAACTGCAAGCTGATCCAGGGCGAGGTGGCTGGGTGCTGGTGTCCTGCATACTGGAAAACTTCACCGAGATTCGAAAGACGGAGATGGCAATTGTATCCGTCGTACTGGGCCTATTACCTATGGCCCTGCAATTTGTCGGACCAAAGGTGGCTGACCTCGCGATTCTGGGTATGCAGCGTCCGGTGTTGGCAGCTCTGATCTGCTTGGGCAGCTCCTGTCCGACGCTGGAGACCGATCGTTCGGGATTGGAGACCGTAAGAAACATGGGGCATGCATCTGTCGGGGGAGAAGATGAGGTCCTCTGGCCAGAGAAGCTACTTACGCCCCCTTCTTGGGTAAAATTCTTAATATCAGGGGTTGAATACCTTCTCGTCGGTACAGCAGCGGCGAACTCGGTCATTCAGGGGTGGCAGCTCAGCTTCTGGGCTATCTCCTTCATCTCAACACTCGTTGGAGCATTTGGGAACACGGCTGAAGGGTTCTCCCCGCTCCTCTGGGTGTTCCTTCCACTTCCCATCCAGGCGCTCGGCATGTGTGTTCTCTATCTCGGTAGCGACACCACAAGGCGTTCTCCATCGCAGGTGGCTCCACCTCATCCCCCGTTGGTCGCTTCGTGTCCTCCAGCATTAGAGCCCGTGAGGACATGGTTCATAAGAGAGGTGACGCCGTTAGCGTTTAGCGCAAACGGTATCGGAAGAAAGAAAAGGCAATATCTGGCGAAAAGCACAAGATACTGGATGTTGGTAATTGACTGGGCGATAAGACTTCTAGTCTGGGTTCAGGTCATCTATGGAACGATGGTACTCTCGAGCGAGTTGTTCCTGTCGCTGTTTACGGCGCTGGAGGTTGTTGGAAGGTTTCTTGCTGGTGCGATGGTATGTCGCGTAGTTCTGGAATTCGAGATGTATGGGTGGCGTGAAGTGTCAAAGATTAGATCGCAATCTGCGACTTAGCAACTAGAGTTGATCAAGGTATACTACGTTGTAATAAGCTAGAGAATTGTAAATTTAAGCGAGTTGTTATAATAAAACTAGTAATCTTTACTTAGCTTAGAATTATTTAATTTATTAGTAGACTTAATTTTAAATATTATAAGGTAGTTTTATATAATTAAGATTTATTATTACTATATTAAAATTAATATAAAGTCTCTATTTAGTAAAAAGATATTTAATTACTTTATAAGTAACGCTACGTTACTAGCGTATAAGTAGACTATTTAAGTTAGATTAGAATAGATTAAGAGTAGACACTTTTATTAGTAGATTAAAGCTATAATCTTATTAGCTAGTTATACTAACCTTATTATAGAGGTTAGTGTTTTAGAGCTATAGTAGTAAGTAGATATAAAACTTATATTAAGTTACTACTATAAGTTAGTAAGTAAAAAATATTAAAACTTAAGATAATTACGCGTATACGTACGCTATAGTAGTAAGCTAATATAATATATTACGTCTACCTACTATATACTTAAGTAAAGTAAGATATATAGCTAATTAGAGAGCTGCGCTAGTAGCTAGCGCGCAGCGTATCTTAAAAAAGCTATTACTACTCTCTAGTAAAGCTAGAAGAGTAGAGTAGCTTAATTCTATCTTATATAGAATTACTTAGATTTTAATCTTTAGCTTCTAAATTATTTTAAAACTACTAGAAGATTTAAGAATTCTAGAAGTTTAATATATATAGTATCTATTACTACTAAAGCTTTTATATAAACTAATAACTAATTACTAATTAAGTCTTACTAAAAGAAATACTTTAAAATATCTTACTAAATTTAATTTTTAGCTATTAATCTAAAACGTCTTAAGCTTATATAGATAACTACTTTATAAAATATAGCTTAGTTTCTAAGAGTAACTATAGTAGTAAAGTACTAATATAGCTACTATACTTAATAGTTTTATTATACTAGAAATAAGCTTAAAATACTTTATTTATTTTAGCTTATAAATTATTACTCTAGTTAAGAATTCTAATATACTCTTTACGTAGGTACATAATAGCTACCTTTATATATAGAAGTAAAGCTATCTCTAATTTAATTTTATATATATAGTTATAAGTAGAAATATAATAAATAATTAATAAAATAAAATTACTATAAATAAAAAGATTTAGACTAGTAATATAATACTTTATTTATTCTTGAATATTAATAAAGTATAGTCTAGAAAGAAACTCTTATATATTAGTAGAAATATATTTAAGAGCTTAGCTATAAAAATAAACTATAAAAAGAGTTAGTCTACTTATTAATAGTGTTTATAGTAGTATAATATATAATAGACTTAGGCTTTATCTAAGCCTTAGTAAAGTATATAGAGTAAGGCTTACTAAGAGCTTTCTCTCTAAGAAATATAATATCTTTACTAACGCTTATTATAGCTATACTTTAAGACTAGTTTATAATATTTATATTTCTTCTGCTTATACGCTATATAGAGTATTATAATAGTAGAACCTAGTATATAGAATACCTAAGAGTCTCTAGAGGTCTCTCTTTTTATATTACTTTATTAGCTCTCTAAATAGATAGTAGCTATCTATAAAGCATAGACTTAGAACTATATTATAATAGTAATATTACGCTTCTAGAATAAGAAACTATATAACTTTTTTACTATAATATACTCTATACTTAGTTCTATAATATCACTATCTATTACTATAACTATAACTTTATTAATACTAATATTCTTCTTCTTAGTAGCTATAGTGCTACTACTTCTAAGTTCTTCTACTACTATAGTAGTCTCTACTTTATACTATAAGGCCTTACCTCTAAAAGAGCTATTTACTAGTAATAGAATATACTTTTACTTATAGTATATTTTAATAAAATATAGATTAGATATAGATTAGAAGTTTATTAAAGATACAAAGGCCTAGTTTATTTATATTTAGTAGTCTCTCTTAATTATAGTATAGCGTAAAGTTACTCTATTCTATAAGCTTAGTAAATAGAACTATTAAAACTTTATTACCTTTCTAGAATATTTTAAATTCTAATATAGTAACTAGTACTTCTAAGAGTATATCTAGGTATAGTTAGATTACTTATAATAAAGTAAGAAGTAGAGCTTTACTAACTTTTTTATTTAGTTTAGCTAGCTTCTTATATAAGTAGATAGGCTTAGCTAGAGTAGTAACTAGAAGCTTACTAGGCTGCGCTACGCGCTTAATAAGCGTATATAGATAGTTACTTTTAACTAAAGTATTTAGTATCTAAACTTTAATAGCGCTATCTAGAAGTATAAAACTATTATAGTAGATATTAAGACTACTAAGGTAAAGAGTCTATATTATAATTTTACGCTTTTAGCGCTTCTAGCTTATAACTATAATAGTAATATTTAAATAGTAAATATAGATATTATAAAGACTTTTAGCACCTCTATAGAGTATAGCGTAGATAGTATTTATACTAACTAGATTTCTTAGAATATTTTTAACGCTAAGCGTATATTAGAGGTCTATACTTACTATAGTAAGTAGAAGTATCTCTACTATAGCTATACTAACGTAATAGTACTATAGATAGTAGAAATTAGATATACTATAATAGAAAAGAGGTATAGTATTTTAAAAAACTAGTAGCCTCTAGTTTAAGTCTAGACTAGAGGTAAGTAAGCGCTTACTTAGTAGAGAGGTCTATAGATAACTTACTTATTACTAATATTTATAAAATCTAGTAGTTTATAGATAAAGGCTTATTTTTTATTTCTCTAGTACTAGATAGCATTAAAATAGTATAGGCTCTAGTAGACTTAGAGTATAAGTGCTATAGCGCTATTAGTAAAGCTATAGTTTTATAGCTATAGACTAAGTATATTATAATTTCTTTTAGAACTCTTTACTAGGCTATAGAGACTTTAGAAAGAGCTAATATTTTAAGACTTATAGCTATAATATATAACTTAGATAGATAGATATTATAGCTAGTAGCTTATATTATTCTAGAGCTTACTTATAATATTATTTTAGGTAAGCTATAGATACGCTATAAGAGTATTATTCTTAATATACTCTAGAGTAAACTTTATATAAAAGTAGTAGAAGATATAATTATAAAGAAAACTACTACGCGTCTATCTCTTCTAGAGCTTAGATTTATAGTAGTATCTATAGTATCTATAATTATCTAAGATATAGAGAATAATAGAGATATAGCGTAGATATTATAGATAATAAACTTTTATAAACTTACTCTTAATATTAATACGCTACGCTCTATTATATCTATCTCTATACTATTTAAGAAGTCTATTATAACTAAGCTCTTTAGTAAGCTAGTAGACTTTTAGAATTTTTTTAATAAATCTAAGATATTAGATTTACCTCTATATAAAGGCGTAATAGACTATTATATTAAGTTAGCTAAGTAGCCTAATAGAAGCGTGCCTATACTCTCTTAGAGCTTTCTTTACTCTATATCTTATTTTTAACTATTAGAGCTATAATAGTAGCTTATAAAACTTATAGATAAGAGCTAGATCTATACTAGCTCTTCTACTATAAGCGTATCTATACTTCTAGTTAAGAAAGTATTAGGTAGTTAGTGCTTTTACGTAGATTACTACTTACTAAATAAAATTATCTAGTCTAACTACTATCTACTTCTACTAATTAAGAAGACTCTATATATAATATTATAAGTATAATAGTTTATAAAAGTTAATATATAAGCTATATTCTATAAGCTTTACGTAGCTAAAAGAGATAAGTATCTAATAGCGTTCTATACCTAGTTTAGCCTCTTTAAGTAGCTTATCTACTTATTTAGACTAACTAGTACCTCTATAACTTTCTAGTAATATATTAATAGTGCGCTCTCTAAGACTCTAGAGTAGTACTTAACTATATATTTAGATAATATTCTAATATTTATAGATAGATTGCGTGCTAATTATATAGTAAAAACGTACTAGATACTTTTACTACTTTAAGCTACTAGTCTAAATTTAGATCTAGAGAAGAGTATATTTATAATAAAAAAGATACGCTACCTTAGCTATATTATTTAGATAGAAAAGACTATTTATCTAAACTTTAATAAGCTAAAGATAGTCTAGAATTAGAAGCTCTCTTACACTATAACAGGTATTTATAGTTTTCTAGAGTTTACTAATTTTTATAGAAACTTTATTAAGAGATTCTCTAAGATAGTAGTATTTTTATATTAATTTACTAGTTAAAATATTCTATTTAAATAGAGTTCTACTAAGTAAAAGGCGCTTAAGCGCTTAAAGATATACTTTATTATAGAGCTAATATTAGTCTAGTAGAATCTATTCTAAGATACTATTATTAAATATAACTACTTAGAAGTAGCTCTTAGTAAGTACCTATTATAGTATATTAATAGCGTTCTCTACTCTATTATATACTACTCAACTACTCTAATAGTAGAATAGTAGAACTATACTATTTATAATAAAAAGCTTCTTATAGTAGTATAGTATCTAAATATCTAGAGTAGTAAGCTATAAAGTGTTTTTTTAGCTATTTACTATATTTACTAACTATAAGAATCTAGAG
>Ga0265798_10003503_pt1 | contig 22280 bp, 19 predicted proteins | sample P3T30metagenome_FD_192430 | JGI IMG/M metagenome (GOLD analysis project Ga0265798, IMG submission 192430) | Plant litter microbial communities from East Loma Ridge, Irvine, California - P3 T30 | ecosystem: Environmental > Terrestrial > Plant litter > Unclassified | place: USA: California... | reverse complement strand
CGATTACGCGCCAGATGTTCTGGATCGTGATCAAGAAGCATGCGGCAAAAGCGGGCATCACGGCACCGCTGTCGCCGCACACGCTGCGCCACGCCTTCGCCACCCACCTGCTGAACCACGGCGCCGACCTGCGCGTGGTACAACTGCTGCTGGGGCATTCCGATATTTCGACCACCCAGATCTACACCCATGTCGCCCGCGAACGCTTGAAGCACCTTCACGCACAGCACCACCCGCGTGGTTAATTCTCAAGACTTGGCGAGTCTGGTGGGTCATAATGGTCTGGCAGCCCCCTTCCCACACGCACGAGGACACCATGGCCAAGACGAATTTCCAGTACGAAAAGCGGCAACGTGAGTTGGAGAAAAAGAAGAAGGCAGAGGAAAAAGCGCGGCGCAAGCAGGAAGCGAAGCTGCACAAGGGGGAGGAGGGCGAGGCTTCTGCTGAAGAGGATGCGGGAGTGGTGGCTGAGCAGGAGCGGGAGCAGGATACGGCTTAGTGTTACCCCGGCGTCTCTGCGTTAGCTTGTAAACGTCGTCCCCGCGAAGGCGGGGACCCATGCTGAGCCACTAGTCACGCGGCGTAGGGATTCCCGCCTGCGCGGGAATGACGTCGGTCAGGTGGTTTGCCCTTCAGCCGCCTCGGCATCGACCTCATGCCCCTTCTGGAACCAGCGCTTGGCGCGCTTGCCCAGGCTGTCCAGATAGGTGTACGCCACCGGCACCACCACCAGCGTCAGCAGGGTCGAGGTGATCACCCCGCCGATCACCGCGCGGCCCATCGGCGCCTGGTTCTCGGCGCCTTCGCCCAGGCCCAGCGCCATCGGCAGCATGCCGAAAATCATCGCCAGCGTCGTCATCAGGATCGGGCGCAGGCGCACCTGGCCGGCTTCCATCAGCGCCGCAAACTGCGATTTCCCTTCGCGCTGGCCCTGGTTGGCAAAGTCCACCAGCAGGATCGCGTTCTTGGTCACCAGGCCCATCAGCATCACCACGCCGATGACCGAGAAGATGTTCAGCGTGCTCTTCGTGATCAACAGCGCCAGCAGCACGCCGATCAGCGACAGCGGCAGCGCCGTCATGATCGCGATCGGCTGCAGGAAGCTGCCGAACTGCGAGGCCAGCACCAGGTAGATGAAGATGACGGCGATGCCCAGGGCGATGGCGAAGCCGCCCATGGTCTCGTCCATCTGCTGCGACTGGCCGCCGACGTCGAAGCGCACGCCTTCCGGCAGGTCGATCGATTTCATGGCCGCGTTCACTTCCTTCATCACGTCGCCCAGCGGACGGTTCTCGAGACCGGCATTGACCGCGACGCGGCGTTCCAGCGCCTGGCGCTTGAGCACCTGGGGGCTGGTCGAGGGCACGAATTCGACCACCTGGCGCAGCGGCACCATGATCGGATTGCCGGCCGCATCCAGCTTGCTTGAAGCGACCGCCAGGTCGGCCAGGTCGGCCACCTTCTGGCGCCCGGACTTCGGCAGCTGTACGTTGACCTCGTAGTTCTGGCCGTCCGGCGCCAGCCAGCGGTTGGTCTGGTCGCCGCCCACGAAGGGGCGCAGGGCGGCGCCGATCTGCTGCACGGACAGGCCCAGGTCGGTCGCCAGCTCGCGGTTGATCTTCACGATGGTGGCCGGGTTGGCGCCTTCCTGGCTGTACTGGATGTCGGCCACGCCTTTGATTTTCTTCATCTTATCCATCAGGCGGTGCGCGACCATGTCGAGCTTGGACTCGTCGCTGCCGAGGATGGCAATGAAGATCGGGCGGTTACCGACGGTCATCTCGACGCCGGCGATCTTCGCCAGGCGGTCGCGGATCACCTCTTCCATTTCCTGCTGCGAGCGACGATGGGTCTTGCGCACGTCCGTCAGCTTCAGGTTGATCATCGAGGTGTGGCGGCCTTCCCAGGCGCCGACCACGGTCTGCATGTTTTCGATTTCCTTGAAGTCCTTCAGCGCGGACTCGATCTGGCGCACCTTGGCATCGTTGTACTCGAGGCTGGAGCCGACCGGCACCTTGAAGTTCAGCTGGATGTAGCCGTTGTCGACCTGGGGCACGAATTCGCCGCCGATCATCGGTACCAGCAGCAGGCTGCCGGCGAACACCGCGAAGGCGAAGGCCAGGGTGGCTTTACGCCAGGCCAGCGAGAACGCCAGCACCTTCGCATACCAGTCGTGCACGCGGTCGATGCCGCGGTCGATCTTCGCCATCAGGCGGCCCAGCCACGGCGCGTACTTGAAGCGGTCCTTGACCGGGTCCGGCCACACCGAGGACAGCATCGGGTCGAGCGTGAAGCTGACGAACAGCGAGACCAGCACCGCCACCGCCACCGTGATGCCGAACTGCAGGAAGAAGCGGCCGATGATGCCCTTCATGAAGGCGATCGGCACGAACACGGCGACGATCGCGAAGGTCGTGGCCATTACCGCCAGGCCGATCTCGCTGGTGCCTTCCTCGGCGGCGCGCGCGTGGCTCTTGCCCATGCCGAGGTGGCGCACGATGTTTTCGCGTACCACGATGGCATCGTCGATCAAGAGGCCGATCGACAGCGACAGCGCCATCAGGGTCAGGAAGTTCAGCGTGAAGCCGAAGTACTTCATCGCGATGAAGCTGGCCAGCACCGAGATCGGCAGGGTCAGGCCGGTGATGATCGTGCTGCGCCACGAGTGCAGGAACAGGAACACGATCACCATGGTCAGCACCGCGCCCTCGACGATGGTCTCCTTGACGTTGTCGACCTGGTGCTGGACCCGGCTCGAGACGTCGTCCAGCACGCGGAACTCGACGTCCTTCGGCAGTGTCTCTTTCATGGCCTCGATGGCCTTCTTGACGTTCACGCCGACTTCGACGGTGTTCGCATCCTGGACCTTGGCGATTTCCAGCGACAGGGCGCGCTCGCCGTCCACGCGCGAGATCGATTCCTCTTCGGCGGCGCCGTCGCTGATCTGCGCCACCTGGTCCAGGTAGACCGGGCCGTTGGCGCGTTTGGCGACGATGATGCGCTTGAAGTCGGCCGCTTCCTTCATCTTGCCTTCGATGCGCACCATGTTCTCGCGCTCGCCGTGGCTGATGCGGCCGGCGGGCAGATTGGCGTTGTTGGCGGTGATCGCGCTCATGACTTCGTCGATGCCGACGTTCAGGCTGCGCAGCTGGTCGGGACGGATGTCGACCAGCACCTGGCGGCTCTGGCGGCCGTTCAGACGCACCTGGCCGACCCCGGCCACCGCCTGGATGCGCTTGACGATCACCTGGTCGGCCAGCATCGACAGGTCGCGCAGGCTCCGTTCCTTCGACAGCAGCGCCACCTGCAGGACCGGCTGGGCGTTCTCGCCTTCCTGGCGGTAGACCACCGGCTCCCTGACCTCGCGCGGGAAGCCGCCGCGCACGGTGCTGATGCGGTCGCGCAGGTCCTGCACGGCGCGGTCCATGTCCACGCTCAGCTGGAATTCGACGCTGACGCCGGAACGGCCTTCCCAGGAATTGCTGCGGATCGCCTTGATGCCGCCGACGGTATTCGCCGCTTCCTCGATCGGGCGGGTGACGTCGATCTCGACCTGTTCCGGCGAAGCGCCCGGGTACTGGGTCTCGATCCACACCGCCGGGATCTCGATGTTCGGCATGCTCTCCACCCCCAGGCTGCGGTAGGAGAACAGGCCGAGCACCATCAGGCCGACCATCACCATGGTCGCGAATACCGGGTGCTTGATGCTAATACGGGTCATCCACATGTTCTTGTCCTTCTTGTTCTTTTAGTTGGGCAGCTTGACCTTGTCGCCGGGCTTCAGGCCGTCCAGCTTGACCGACAGGACCGTGCTGCCGGCGGCGATGCCGTCCACCGCCTCGACCAGGCCGTCGTCCTCGTTGCGCAGGCCGAGTTTCACGGGTTGGGCGACGATCCTGCCGCCATCGATGCGGTAGACCACGTCGCGGCCATGGTCCTGGTGCACGCCCAGCAGCGGCAGCAGCGGCCGGGCCGCGGTCTTCTCGGTGGTCACCATCCCCTTCGCGAACATGCCGGCGCGCAGCACGCCGTCCGGGTTGTCGACGCCGATATACACCAGCATCGCGCGCGAGCCGGCTTCGGCGGCCGGGTTGATGCGCAGGACCTTGCCGGCGAAGCTGCGCTCGCCGAAGCCGTCGACCTTGAACTGCACTTCCTGGCCGACCTTGATGCGCGGGATGTCCGAGGCCGGCACCTGGGCGTCGAGCGTCAGCTGTTTCAGGTCGACGATCGAGAAGACCGGGCTATCGGGGGAAAGCTTCTCGCCGGCCTGGGCGTGGCGCTTGCTGACCACGCCGGCGATCGGCGCGCGGATGGTGGTGTCGTTCAGGGCGATGCGCGCCAGTTCCAGCTGGGCGCGCGCCGAATCGACCGCGGCCTGGGCCAGGTCCACCGCATTCGAGGTGGTGTCGTAGGCGTTCTGGGCGATGTAGTTCTGCTTGAGCAGGGCGGCGCTGTTGGCCTGGTTCTTCCTGGCCAGCGCCAGGCGCGCAGTGGCGTCGGCGAGCAGCGCCTGCTGCTGGGCCACGCGGGCGCGCGCCTCGGCGTCGTCCAGCTTCGCGATCACCTGGCCGGCGGCCACGCTCATCCCTTCCTGCACCGTGGTCTGCTGTACCACGCCCGACACTTTCGAACGCACCGTGGCCTGGGCCAGCGGCACCAGCGATCCGGACAGCGGCAGCGTCACCGCCAGCGGCCGTGCCTCGACCACGGCGATGTCGCGCGCCGACAGCTCGTGCACGATATCCTTCTTTTCCGCAGCCGCCGCGGCCGGTGCCGCGGGCCTGGCGCTGCTGCCCGCATGCGTGTAAGCGTAGCCGCCCGCGCCCGCCAGCGCGAGGATGGCCAGGGCGATGGCGGGCTTGCGCCAGCGGCGGCGCTTGTTTTCCACGTTGACCGGGGGCTCGACGGAGGCAGGCGGCAGGGATTCGATTTTCATGGGAGTGCTCTTCTTATGCGGAGGGATGGCAGCAGAATAGGGAAGGGGATGACGAACAGCTATCGGAATGCGACGAGCCGTGCATTCGGACCGCTGAAACGTCAAAAAACCGGGATGGACTTGCGCACAAAACCGTCGCCCCCGCGAAGGCGGGGGCCCAAGTTCTGCATGAGCTAACGAAACGATGGCAAACTTGGATCCCCGCCTGCGCGGGGACGACGAGTCTTAAGCGTCGCCGTAGGGCGGCTTGTAAGGCTCGCCGGGCTGGCTGGCCGATGGCTCGAACAGGCGCAGGCGCGCCAGCACCTGGCCGTGGTCGGAGGCTTCCGGCAGCCCGAGGTCGAGGTGGTCGTTCAGGTAGACCACGTCGGCAATCTCGCCCAGGGCATCCGGCAGCTCGCTGTTGAATTCCCCGGACACGAGGATGTGGTCGATGGTCGTGTACTGGCCGTCGTGCAGGTTGGAAAAGCCGACGTGGCGCAGGCGGTCCTGGCGGCGCTGCAGCTGGCAGGCGTCGTACAGGCGGTCGCCGCTGGGCGCGCCGATGCCCAGCACGATGCCGGTGGTGACGGCGTCGGCGACGTCGTTGAAGTCGCCCAGCACCACGCGCGGCCGGCGGTTCTCGCGGCCCAGTTTCGACAGGATCACGCGCAGGGCGGCCGCCTCGGTGCCGCGCCGGATCAGCGAGCGCAGCGAGGCCAGCGCGAACAGTTGCGGGTCGTCACCAGTGTCATTGGCGCGGTAGTCGGGACGGCGCGACTTCAGGTGCACCACCACCACGTCGACGATCAGGCCGGGGCGGATCTCGATCGCCGCATGCAGGGGGGCGCGCGTGAAGCGGTCGGGGTCGCGGTTCCCGGGCGGCATCGCGATTCCGGGCGGGAAGTAAGGAAAGGATTCGGCGGCGTCCGCCAGCGGCAGGCGCGAGACCAGGGCGACGCTGGGCGTGAGTTTATCCGCCCCCGGGTCGGGGTCGAAGCCGACGTGGATGGCTTCGCGGTAGCGCCGGGTGCGCGACAGCGCCTCGGCCAGCGAGGCTTGCGAGAACACTTCCTGGAAGCCGATCACGTCGGCAGCCAGCATGTCGATCTGGTGCGCGGTCCAGGCGATCTTCGCTTCGTACTCTTCAGGCGTGCTGGGTTCCAGGTTCTCGTAGAGCCTGGCGCCGGGCGGGGCGAGATTGCAGACGTTGAAGGTGGCAAAGCGAATTTCTTGCTGCATAATAAGCAACTCCTCCGTTTGCTTTTAGCGTAACACGCATGGCCAAGAAAGAGCACATTTCAGAGACCCCGGCGACGCAATTCCTGCGCAGGCAGGGCGTGGCGTTTACCGAGCATCCCTACGAGTACGAGGAGCACGGCGGCACGGCCGTGTCATCGCGTGCATTGGGGGTGCCGGAGCACGATGTCGTCAAGACGCTGGTGATGCAGGACGAGGCGGCGCGGCCGCTGATCGTGCTGATGCATGGTGACTGCAAGGTGTCGACCAAGAATCTGGCGCGCGCGATTCCCTGCAAATCCGTCGAACCCTGCAAGCCCGAGGTGGCGCAGCGCCATTCCGGCTACCTGGTCGGCGGCACTTCGCCCTTCGGCGTGCGCAAGGCGATGCCGGTGTACGTCGAGGAAAGCATCCTGGCCCTGCCGAAGATCTATATCAACGGCGGCCGGCGCGGCTTCCTGATCGGCATCGCCCCAGGCGTGCTGGTCGACGTGCTGAAGGCGAAGCCGGTGCATTGCGCCCTGGCCGATTAGCTTTCAGCTCAGCCGATGGTGTATATTCCACGCGCCGGCCTACCGGCAAGGGATCAATAGAAAGAGACAGCATGGACAGCTCCACCACTTACACCATCATTTTCACCATCGCCGCCTACCTGATCGGCTCGGTTTCCTTCGCGGTCGTGATGAGCCGCGCCTTCGGCCTGTCCGACCCGCGCACCTACGGCTCGAAGAATCCGGGCGCCACCAACGTCCTGCGCAGCGGCAGCAAGAAGGCCGCCATCGCCACCCTGCTCGGCGACTGTGCCAAGGGCTGGCTGCCGGTGTTCCTGGCGGTGCACTTCGGCGAGCGCTACGGCATCGAGGACGGTGGGGTGGCCCTGATCGCGATCGCAGTGTTCGTGGGGCACCTGTGGCCGGTGTTCTTCCGCTTCGTCGGCGGCAAGGGCGTGGCGACCGCGCTGGGCGTGCTGCTGGGCCTGAACGTGTGGCTGGGCCTGGCGACGCTGGTGACCTGGCTGGTGGTGGCCTACGCCTTCCGCTATTCCTCGCTGGCGGCGCTGATCGCAGCGATCTTCGCGCCTTTCTATTATGGCCTGCTGTTCGGCGCCAACGAGATCCTGTTCGCCGTCGTCATCATGAGCGCGCTGCTGCTGATCCGCCACGGCAAGAACATCGCCAACCTGCTGGCCGGCAAAGAGTCCCGCATCGGCAGCAAGGCCGCCGGCGCCAAGCCAGCCGTCAAGAAAAAGTAAGCTGTCGTTAATCAAATGACAGCGCATTTCCGTGCGTGCGCTGCCTGCTTTCGTTCGATGTGTCACCATATGCCAAACGCCGCATCCCCTGCGGCACCTATTCCAGGAAGGTGGTGAGTCGTGAGCAAGCAGATGAGAATTGATTTCGTGTCGGATGTATCGTGCCCCTGGTGCGCGATCGGCCTGAAATCGCTGGAGAAGGCGCTCGAGCGCGTCGCCGGTGAAATCGAGGTGGACATCCATTTCCAACCGTTCGAGCTGAACCCGGGCATGGGCCCGGAAGGCCAGGACATCTTCGAACACATCGCCGAAAAATACGGATCGACGCCGGCCCAGCAGGAGCAGTCGCGCGAGATGATCCGCCAGCGCGGCGCGGACGTCGGCTTTACCTTCGACATGAGCAAGCGCGGCCGTATCTACAATACCTTCGACGCCCACCGCCTGCTGCACTGGGCCGAAGGGCAGGGCGAGGGCAAACAGCGCGCGCTGAAGGAAAAGCTGCTCGAAGCGTATTTCACGAAGGGCGAAGACCCGAGTTCGCACGAAGTGCTGGTGCGCGTGGCCGGTGAGGCCGGGCTCGACCAGGAACAGGCGCGCGCCGTGCTCGAATCGGATACCCATGCCGACGAGGTGCGCCAGCGCGAGTACTACTGGCAGCGCGCCGGCATCCGCTCGGTGCCGGCGATCGTGATCAACGAACGCCACCTGATCTCCGGCGGCCAGCCGCCCGAGGTGTTCGAGCAGGCGCTGCGCCAGCTGGCCGAGCAGGAAGAAGAGACGGTCTAAGCCAGATCGAGCACGATCGGCTGGTGGTCCGAGGCGGCAGTCTCGGACTGCACATTGACCTCGGCCACGCGCTTCGCCAGGTCTTCGGTAACGAAGAAATAATCGTAGCAGTCCGCACGGTCGGGCCACGGGTAGCCGTGCAGTCCGGCCGTCGGCGCGCGCGCCATGTCGCCGTGCTTGAGCTTCCAGGCATCCACCAGGCGCAGGGCGCCGTCCTCGGGCGGGGCCAGCAGCGCGCGGTAGTCCTCGGAATCCGGCGTGAAGTTGAAGTCGCCGCAGTAGATCGCGCTGCCCGGCCGGAAGCCCAGCTGGAAGGGCGGATCGAGATCGGGCTCCGGCTGGTAGATGGCGGCGCGCGCGCAGGCTTCGGCGTGCAGCTCGCGGATGCGCCTGACCTGGGCGCGGCGCTGCGGCGGCGAATAGTACTCGAGGTGGGTGGTCAGCACGCGCAGCTTGCCGCCGGGCGCTTCGAGCACGGTTTCGATCATCCCGCGCGGCATGCCTGATGGATGTTCCGGCGCGGCCGGCCAGGGCAGCATGTGGCGCTGGGCCTGGGTGATGCGGTACTTGGACAGCAGGATGTTGCCGAACTGGCGGGGCAGGTTGTTACGGTAGATTTCGCTCGGCGCATGTTCGATCATGTGGTAGCCGCCGAGGGCGCCGCCGAGCTGCTTGAACTGGCTGGCGGTCGCGCTGCCCTCGAGCTCCGGATGGTTGGCCGCCACTTCCTGCAGGCAGATGACGTCCGGATTCAGCTTGCGCAGCACATCGATGATGGCGTGGATGCGGATGCGCCCGTCCTTGCCACAACCCCAGTGAATGTTCCAACTGACTACGCGCATCGAGAACCTCCGTAAAACTCAACTGCCCGATATTGCCATCTATTCGGGCCGAAAGGTCACACGGTAGGATCGATATCAGGCAGACAAGTTCACAATTCAGGCAGGCTCGATTTCATCCAGCGGCCAGCGCGGACGCACGTTGAAGCCGTAATCGTGGGTCGCGGCGGCCGGGTTGCGCTCCAGCCGCAGGGCGCCGGCAAACGCGATCATGGCGCCGTTGTCGGTGCAGAATTCGAGCTCCGGGTAGTAGACCCTGAACTTCTTTTTCGCCGCCGCGGCATTCAGCGATGCGCGCAACTGGCGGTTGGCGCCGACGCCGCCGGCAATCACCAGTCGCTTCAGGCCTGTATGCTTGAGCGCCGACACGCACTTGGCGGTCAGCACGTCGACGATCGCATCGACGAAGCCGCGAGCGATGTTGGCCTTGTCCTGATCGCAGATATTCGCGATGTCGGACCCGCTGTTCTTCACCACCGTCAGCACGGCCGTCTTCAGGCCCGAAAAGCTGAAGTTGAAGTCCTTCGAGTGCAGCATCGGGCGCGGCAGTTTATAGGCTTCGGGATCGCCGAATTCGGCCAGGCGCGAGATGGCCGGCCCGCCCGGATAGCCGAGGCCCAGCAGCTTGGCCGACTTGTCGAAGGCTTCGCCGGCGGCATCGTCGAGAGTCTCGCCCAGCAGGGTATAGCGGCCGACGCCGTCGACCCGCATCAGCTGGGTATGGCCGCCCGAGACCAGCAGGGCGATGAAGGGGAATTCCGGACGCTCGCTGGCCAGCAGCGGCGACAGCAGGTGGCCCTCGAGGTGGTGCACGCCCAGCACCGGCTTGTCCAGCGCCAGGGCCAGGCTGCAGGCCACCGAGGAGCCGACCAGCAGCGCGCCGGCAAGGCCCGGGCCTTGCGTATAGGCGATGGCGTCGATCTCTTCCTTGCGGAGTTCGGCCTTGGCCAGCACCTGTTCGAGCAGCGGCAGGGCACGGCGGATGTGATCGCGCGAGGCGAGTTCCGGCACCACGCCGCCGTACTCCTCGTGCATCGCGACCTGCGAGTGCAGGGCATGGGACAGCAGCCCGCGCTCGGTATCGTACAGAGCGAGGCCGGTTTCATCGCAGGAGGATTCGACGCCGAGGACAATCATGGAAAAGCTATGGTGGAGGAGGGGAATCCACCATTTTACCGTAGGGTGGGCACTCCGTGCCCACGCAAGAGCGGATTACGGCCGCTGCAGCAGCTCCTTGTGCGCATTGCGCAGCATCGCTTCCGTATCTTCCCAGCCGATGCAGCCGTCCGTCACCGAGCAGCCGTACTTCAGCTGCGACAGGTCGCTCGGGATCGGCTGGTTGCCGCTGACGATGTTCGATTCGATCATCACGCCGACCAGCGACTGGTTGCCGTGACGGATCTGCTGGATCACGTCCGACATCACCAGCGGCTGCAGTTCCGGCTTCTTGTAGCTGTTGGCGTGCGAGCAGTCGACCACCAGGTTGGCCGGCAGCTTGGCTTTCTTCAGCGCCTGCTCGGCGATGGTTACCGACACCGAATCGTAGTTCGGGCGGCCGCCGCCGCCGCGCAGCACCACGTGGCCGTAGGCATTGCCGCTGGTGCGCACGATCGACACGGCGCCTTTCTCGTTGATGCCGAGGAAGGAGTGCGGGCTGGACGAGGACAGCACGGCGTTGATGGCGATCTCGACGTCGCCGTCGGTGCCGTTCTTGAAGCCGACCGGCGTCGACAGGCCCGACGACATCTCGCGGTGGGTCTGGGATTCGGTGGTCCTGGCGCCGATGGCGGTCCAGGCGATCAGGTCGCCCAGGTATTGCGGCGAGATCGGGTCCAGCGCCTCGGTGGCGGTCGGCAGGCCGAGTTCGCAGACGTCCAGCAGGAACTGCCGCGCGCGCTCCATGCCGACGTCGACGCGGAAGGAGTCATCCATGAACGGGTCGTTGATATAGCCCTTCCAGCCGGTGGTGGTGCGCGGCTTCTCGAAGTACACACGCATCACCAGCACCATCGTATCGGCCACTTCGGCCTGCAGCGCCTTCAGGCGGCGCGCGTAATCCAGGCCGGCGACCGGATCGTGGATCGAGCAGGGGCCGACCACCACGAACAGGCGCTTGTCCTTGCGGTCGAGGATGTTGCGCAGCGTTTCGCGGCCCTTCATCACGGTGGTGAAGGCCAGGTCGGTCAGCGGCAGTTTCTGGTGCAGCTCGACCGGGGACGGCATGGTCGCGAACGAGGTAACGTTGGTATTTTCGATATCGGGCGTGATCAGCATGGCTAGCGTTTTTCCGGGCTTTGTTGTCTTTGGAAGAGAACCAGTCTAGCCGGAAATCGCGGATGTTGCACCGCAATGTGCCAAAAAATGCCGCGGCGTGATGCATTCGCGACAAGGGCGAAGCCGATGGTATCCTAGTGCCATGCAGACCAATTCCGAACCGAATACCGAAGCCTTCCCGGCTGCCCGCTTCATCAAGGAGATCGGCCGCGGCGTGAAGGGCGCGCGCAGCATGTCGCGCGAAGATGCTGGAAACCTCTACGGCGCCATGCTGGACGGCCGCGTGTCCGACCTCGAACTGGGCGCCATCCTGCTCGCCATGCGCATCAAGGGCGAATCGGTGGAGGAGATCGCCGGCTTCATGGATGCCGCGGAAGGCTCGTTCGCGCCGCTGCCGGTGCCGGCGGGCCCCTGTGCGCCGGTGCTCATCCCCAGCTACAACGGCGCGCGCAAGCTGGCGAACCTGACGCCGCTGCTGGCCATGCTGCTGGCGCGCGAGGGCGTGCCAGTGCTGATCCACGGCGTGCAGCAGGACCCGGGACGCGTGACCACGGCCGAGATCCTGGCCGAAATGGGGATAGGCCCGACAGCCAGCACCGCCGACATGCTCGATGCCTTTGCCGATCGCAAGCCCTGCTTCATGCCCATCGACACGCTGGCGCCGCGGCTCGCGCACCAGCTGTCGCTGCGCCGCATCCTCGGGGTGCGCAACTCGACGCACACCCTGGTCAAGATCCTGCAGCCCTTCGCGGGGCCGGCACTGCGCCTGGTGTCCTATACCCACCCCGAATACCTGACGATGCTGAGCGACTATTTCAGGACCGCTGCCCCGTCCGAACGCGGGGATGCCTTCCTGATGCGCGGCACCGAAGGCGAGACGGTGGCGAACGCCAACCGCGCCCAGCAGATCGACTGGTTCCATGCCGGCGAACAGACCCTGCTGGCCGAACGCGATGCCCCGGCCGATACGCTGGCGCCGGCGCCGGAAGGGCGCGACGCGCCCGCCACTGCCGACTGGATCCTGCGTGCCCTGCGCGGCGAACAGCCGGTGCCGCCGCCGATCGCGGCCCAGGTCGGGCACTGTCTGCGCGTGGCGGGCGCAATCCGTAGCAGGGGCTGAACCCTGACGGCAAGGGCACTATTGTTGTATTCATGCCCATTTCGAGTATCTAGAATGATTATTCGAAATGCATCACATGCCTCATAACTGAAACATATTCCTCCAGAACCTGCTGTTAAGTGCTTTGTACTTACGGCAGTTTGCTATCTATTTGTGCAAATATGTATTTTTAGATTTGTAGGGACCAATCTGGAATGTCACAAATTTCCACAATCTTGTCATGCCAAATAGATTTTTTGACAAAATATTTGATGATAAGTAGAAACACCAGTCGTAATATCGAATTGCATCATGGAAAAAATGCAGCACTCGGCCGGAGATAATGATTTCATTATGGAAACATAGGCTGGACTGCGCTTCTCGCAAAAAATCTACCTGAAAGAAGAGAACGATGATCAAGCATTCGCGTATTACCCTGGTTGCGGCCCTGGCCGCCGTTGGCCTGGCGCTGCCGGCCGCCAGCATGGCCGCCAGCGCCACCGCTTCCTCGAGCAGCACCGTCGTCACGCCGATCACCATTACCAAGAGCGCCGACCTGGCCTTCGGCAAGTTCGCTGCCGGCACCGGCGGCACTGTCACCGTCAGCACCAGCGGCGCGCGCACCATCAGCGGCGGCGTGGTCCAGATGACCAGCACCACCACCGCGGCCAAGTTCGACGTGGCCGGCGAAACCGGCGCGACCTATTCGATCACCATGGGTGGCACGACCGTGCTGACGTCGGGTTCCGACACCATGGCCTTCACGGCCGTGAGCGACCTGACTGGCGCCAATGCCACCTCGGGCACTGTCTCCAGCGGCACTCTGACCGCCGGCGCGCAGTCGATCTACGTCGGCGGCACCCTGACCGTCGGCGCGAGCCAGGCGCCGGGCACCTACACCGGCACCGTCATCGCTTCGGTCGACTACAACTAAGAAGCAGAAGGGGAGCGTTTCCGCTGTCGGCAGCATGTTCGCGCATCGCTCCTTTACTTCCCGGGCCGGCAGCCTCGTTCTGGCCGCTGGCCTGCTGCTGGCGGCGCAATGCGCCTCGGCCCAGCAGGTCGTGCTCACCAATTCGCGTTCGCTCGATTTCGGTCGCTTCATCGCCCGGACCGGCGGCACCATCACCGTCAGCCCGACCGGCGCGCGCAGCAGTACCGGCGCTGTCGTCCTGCTGAATTCGCCGAGCGCTGGGGCGGCCGTCTTCAATGTCAGGAAGAGCAATAGCGGCGCCACCAACAAGGCAGTCATCATCACCCTGCCGGGAAGCGGCGCCACCCGCCTGAGCAGCGGCGCCAACAACATGCCGTTGGGCGCCTTCGTCAGCTCGCCCACCACGATCCTGACGGTCCCGAATGGCGGCGTCACGCTGTCGGTAGGCGCGACCATGACGGTCTCCGCCAATCAGCCGCGCGGCACTTACACGGGATCGATCCCGGTCATCGTCAATTTTCAGTAGAAGTAGATATCACATGGCTTTCTCCGCGTTGGCAACCCTCCGTCCCATCCTGCTGGCTGGTCTCCTGTTTCTTACCCAATCGGCCTGGGCCGAGCTGATGCTGCACCCGACCCGTCTCGTGTTCGACAAGAACCAGCGCGCCGCGCAGATCGAACTGATCAACAACGGCAGCGCGCCTGCCACCTACCGCATCTCGCTGGTCAACCGCCGGATGACCGAGAGCGGCCAGTTCGAAGCGGTCGACACCCCGGCCCCGGGCGAGCAGTTTGCCGACCCGATGCTGCGCTATTCGCCGCGCCAGATCACGCTGCAGCCGGGCAGCGCCCAGACCGTGCGCGTGATGCTGAGGAAGCCCGCCGAGCTGGCGGACGGCGAGTACCGTTCGCACCTGCAGTTCGAGCTGCTGCCCGAGGCGGAAGGCGCGACCAGCATCGAGACCAAGGCCGGCGGCAAGGATATCGGCGTGGTCCTGAATACCCTGGTCGGCGCTTCGGTGCCGGTGATCGTCCGCCATGGCGCGACCGATGCAACCGTGCGCCTGTCCGGCCTGGCGCTGGCGCGCGAGGGCAAGCAGCCCGTCCTCGCACTGCAATTCGACCGCGAGGGCAACAGCTCGGTCTACGGCGACCTGGCCATCAGCTTTAACCCGCGCGGCGGCAAGCCGCAGCAGCTGGCGCTGGTGGGCGGCATTGCCGTGTACACGCCGAACCGGATCCGCAAGGCCGCCGTGCCGCTGCAGGTCCCCGGCGGCACGACGCTGGCCCACGGCACCATTGAGGTGAGCTACCGCGACCGCCCCGAGGCGGGCGGCAAGGTCCTGGCCCAGGCCAGTCTCGAACTTCCCTGATTTTGCGCTCGACGGGGACGCTTGGGCTGGCGCTGCCGCTGTTGGTGGCGGCCGCGCTGGCGGCGCCTGCCTTCGCGGCGCCCGCCGTACCGGCACGTCCCGCGCAAGGTCCTGAATCGAATCTGCTGCTGTTCGAAGTCCGGCTCGGCGACCAGGTGCTGAGCGACGCCGTTACCGCCTACCAGATCGGTAAGGACGTCTACCTGCCGCTGGGCGAAATGGCGCGCCTACTGACCCTGGCCATCCGCGTGACACCGGGGGAGGGCAAGGCCAGCGGCTACATCCTGCAGGAAGAACGCGGCTTCAGCCTCGACGTGCCGGGGCGCGAGACCAACATCGCCGGCAAGCAGGAAGCGCTGGACCGCGCGCAGGTCAAGCTGCAGGCCGACGAGATCTACGTCGCCAGCCGGCTGCTGACGCGCTGGCTGCCGGTCGACCTCGACGTCGACATGTCCAGCCTGACGGTCAAGGTGAAACCGCGCGAACAGCTGCCGCTGCAGGCGCGACTGGCGCGGCGCGAACGCGGCCAGCAGTCGGGATACACCGGCGGCTACATCGACCCCGGCTACCCGCGCCTGTCGATTCCCTACCGGCTGGCCGACGTGCCCTTCATCGACCAGACTGCGAGCGTTTCGGTGGCGCGCTCGGGCGCCCACCGCGAGGCCGAGTCGAGCTACACCGGCTATCTCACCACCGACCTGCTGGGCATGGAAGCGGCGCTGTACGCCAGCTACAACCGGCGCGACCCGAATTCCGGCTTGCGCCTGACCCTGGGCCGCAACGATCCGGGCGCCGGCCTGCTCGGGCCTCTGCATGCGCGCAGCGCCCTGGTCGGCAGCGTGCCGCTGCCCGGCGTCGCCAACATCTCGGGCAACAGCGCGACCGGCAACGGCCTCGCCCTCAGCAACCGCCCGCTGGACCAGCCGACCCGTTTCGACAGCCACAGCCTGCAGGGCGACCTGCCGCCGGGATGGGACGTCGAGCTGTACTACAACGATGCACTAGTCGGCTTCCAGCAGTCGCGCCCGGACGGCAAGTACAGCTTCGACGACCAGCCGCTGGTCTACGGCCCCAACGAATTCCGCTTGGTGTTCCACGGTCCGCTGGGCCAGTTGCGGGTGGAGCGCCAGAGCTTCCTGCTGGAGCAGTCGGCGGTGCCGCGAGGGACCGTCTACTACGATGTCGCCGCACACCGCGACGAATTCGGGCGCGAGCGTGCGCTGGCCCAGATGGAGTGGGGCGTCAACGAACACTTGAGCGCCAGCGCCGGCCTGCTGCGCATCCCCGTGCTGCAGGACGAGCAGCGCTATGCGACCCTCGGGCTGCGCGGCTATCTGCAATCCTTCATCCTGAGCGGCGATCTGGCCCAGCAGAGCGGCGGCGGCAGGATGGCGCAGCTGGGCGTTAAAACTCGGCTCGGCAACGTGTCGCTGTCGGCCAGCCGGACCAGACTGGATGATTTCAGCAGCGAATACTTCCTGCCGACCTTCGATCCGGTGCGCATGCGCGACGAGCTGCGCGCCGACGGCATGCTGGTGGGCTCGCTGGGCAAGGACACGCCCCTGGTGTTTCCGCTGTCGCTGCAGCTGCGCCGCGATGCGCTGGCATCGGGCGAGCGCAATATGGAAGTGCAGGGCCGGGTCTCGGCCTACGGCGCCGGTCTGGCCGTCAGCAACGCGCTGCGCTGGCAATCGCTGGGCGGGCGCAGCGTCGCCGACGGCCAGTTGCAGGTCAGCCGCCGGGTCGCCGGCATTGGCTTGAGCGGCCAGCTGCAGTACCTGATCCGGCCGCAGACGGAACTGGGCAGCGTGGCGCTGGCGGCCGACCGTTATTTCGCCGACGGCTATGTCGGCAACCTCGGCTGGGTGCACACCTTCGGCCACGGACCGAACCGCATGACGGCCTCGCTGAACAAGAGCCTGGGCAGCTATGGCCTGGGCCTGAACGCCTTTTACGGCAACAGCCACGACTACGGCGCCGGCGTGCAGCTGTTCATGGCGATGGGACTGGAGCCGCGCGCCGCGCGCGTGCTGACCGATGCCCAGCCGATGGCGAACACCGGCGGCGCCTCGGTGCGGGTCTTCCTCGACAAGAACCAGAACGGCGCGATGGACCCGGACGACGAACCGGTGCGCGGCGCCGGCTTCACCGTCAACGGCGGCGGCCACCTGAGCCGCACCGATGCCGCCGGCATCGCCTACCTGGGGCGGCTGCCGGCCAACCAGTACGTCGACATCGCCCTCGACCCGAACACGCTCGAAGACCCGCAATGGCAGCCGCGGCAGAAGGGCGTGCGTATCGTGCCGCGGCCGGGCAAGGTGGCGGAACTCGATTTCGCGGTCGGGATGACGGGCGAAATCGACGGCACCACCTACCTGCTCGGCAAGGACGGCAAGCGCCCGATCGGCGACCTGAAGCTGGAGCTGGTGGACGGCACGCGCAAGGTCGTCGCTAGCATGAGCAGCGCCTCCGACGGCTATTACGTCATCACCGGCATCTTTCCGGGCGACTACCTGCTGCGCATCGAACCGGCCCAGCTCAAGCGCCTCGGCCTGAGCGATACCGGCATGCACCTGGTGACCATCACGCAGGAGGGCAGTGTGCTCAACGGCCGCGATTTCTACGTGCAGACCGGCGAGTAGGCGCGCTACAATCTCGTCCTTTGTGCGTTGCAAAAAGGCGGGCGGGATGGCAGGGCGATATGACGTGGTGGTGATCGGCGCGGGCGCGGCCGGGATGATGTGCGCGGCGGTGGCCGGCCGGCGCGGCAAGCGAGTGCTGCTGGTCGACCATGCCTCGAAGCTGGCGGAGAAGATACGCATCTCCGGCGGCGGCCGCTGCAATTTCACCAACATCAACGCTGGCTGGCAGAACTTCGTGTCGGAAAACCCGCATTTCTGCCGCAGCGCGCTGTCGCGCTACACCGCGCAGGATTTCCTGGCGCTGGTCAAAAAACATCGCATCGCGTACCACGAGAAGCACCGCGGCCAGCTGTTCTGCGACGATTCCTCGGAACAGATCATCCGCATGCTGAAGGATGAATGCGATGCCGGCGGTGTGGAATGGCGCATGCCCTGCAAGGTGACGGGCGTGGAGCAGGCTGCCGAAGGCTTTGTCGTCGGCCTTGATACCGGGCCGATCGCCGCCGCCAACGTGGTGGTTGCCACCGGCGGCCTGTCGATCCCGAAGATCGGCGCCACCGATCTCGGCTACCGCATCGCGAAGAGTTTCGGCCTGAACATGATCGAACCGCGCCCGGGCCTGGTGCCGCTGACTTTCGACGGCCCGGGCTGGCAGCCTTTCGTGCCGCTGGCCGGCATCGCGCTGGAAGTCGACGTCGAAACCGGGTCCAGGAAAGGGAAGGGGGCCAAAGGTGGAGCGAAATTCGGCCACTTCCGCGAAGACCTGCTGTTCACCCACCGTGGCCTGTCCGGCCCGGCGATCCTGCAGATCTCGAGCTACTGGCAGCCGGGCACGCCGATCGTGCTGAACCTGCTGCCCGAGCTGGACGTGGCCGAGGAACTGATTGCTTCCAAGACCAGCGTGAAGAAACAGCTCGGCAATATCCTGTCGCAGTGGCTGCCGGCGCGCCTGGCCGAGGGACTGTTGACCGCCAACGGCTTCGCCCCGGACGCGCGCCTGCCGGACATGGCCGACGCCAAACTGCGCAAGCTGGGCGACGCGATCAACCGCTGGGCCATCGTGCCGACCGGTTCCGAAGGTTATAAAAAGGCCGAGGTGACGCTGGGCGGCATCGATACGCGCGAGCTGTCGCAGCAGACGATGATGGCGAACAAGGTGCCGGGCCTGTATTTCATCGGCGAGACGGTCGACGTGACCGGCTGGCTGGGCGGCTACAACTTCCAGTGGGCCTGGGCGTCCGGTTACGTGGCCGGTTCCAGCATCGCCTGATTTGTACGATGTAGCAATTCCGGCACAGGCTGAGAAAACTTAACACATCACCGGAAAAGCTGTTAGAATTTCGTTCTTCCCTAAATCCAACGGTTTCATTTTTACATGACCACTATCCGCCTTAAAGAAAACGAGCCGTTCGAAGTCGCTATGCGTCGCTTCAAGCGCACTATCGAAAAAACCGGTCTGCTGACCGAACTGCGCGCACGCGAGTTCTACGAGAAGCCGACTGCAGAGCGCAAGCGCAAGCTGGCCGCTGCCGTGAAGCGTCACTACAAGCGCATCCGCAGCCAGCAGCTGCCGAAGAAGCTGTACTAATTCCATTCAGCTGCCTGATCCGGCGACGGCCTGTGCCAGTCCCGGCGTTCGAGGCCTGAATATGTCGAAGCCCGCTCCGGTCGATGCCGCAGCGGGTTTTGCCTTTTTCTCTTTTCAAAAATAATACTGCGGAGAATCCATGAGCTTGAAAGCACAACTGACCGACGATATGAAGAACGCGATGCGCGCCAAGGAAAGCGAACGCCTGGCCACCATCCGCCTTGTCCTTGCCGAAATCAAGCGCAAGGAAGTGGATGAGCGTATCGAACTGGACGATGCCCAGGTCACCGCCGTCGTCGAGAAGATGATCAAGCAGCGCAAGGATTCGATCACCCAGTTCGAGGCCGGCGGCCGCCAGGACCTGGCCGATATCGAAAAGAAGGAACTGAGCGTGCTGGCAGCCTACATGCCGGCCGGCCTGTCGGACGAGGAAGTGGCCGCCGAAGTGCAGGCTGCGATCGCCGCTTCCGGCGCCGCCGGTCCGCAGGACATGGGCAAGGTCATGGGGATCCTGAAGCCGAAGCTGGCAGGCCGGGCCGACATGACGGCCGTGTCGGCACAAGTCAAGAAGGCGCTGGCAGGCGCCTGATGCATTAATGAGGACGGCAGGCGCGGTTGTCGGCACGATTGCCACAGCCGCGTCGGCGTTCTCTGATTCAGGGTGGCAATGCCCTGTTGCCTTGCTACAAATCAATTGCTAGCGGGCGCTGCGGTATAGTCTGAGTTTAGACAAACACTGTTATTGATCTAGTGATTCCGCAATCATTCATTACCGATCTGCTCAACCGTATCGACATTGTCGATGTGGTCGGCCGCTACGTCCAGCTGAAAAAGGGCGGCGCCAACTACATGGGCCTGTGCCCTTTTCACAATGAAAAGTCGCCCAGCTTCACGGTAAGCCCGACCAAGCAGTTCTACCACTGCTTCGGCTGCGGTGCGCACGGCACCGCCATCGGCTTCCTGATCGAATACTCGGGCATGGGTTTCGTCGACGCGGTCAAGGACCTGGCCCAGGGTGTCGGCATGGTCGTGCCGAACGACGACGACAGGATTCCACCGGCCCAGCGCGCCGCCCAGCAGGCGCAGTCGCTGGCGCTGACAGACGCGCTGCAGCAGGCCTGCGATTTCTATCGCGCCCAGTTGCGCCAGGCGCCGAATGCGATCGCCTACCTGAAAGGCCGCGGCCTGACGGGCGAGGTGGCGGCGCGCTTCGGCATGGGCTATGCGCCGGCCGGCTGGGACAACCTGCGTTCCGTCTTCAAGGATTACGATGCGCTCGCGCTGGTCGAGTCCGGCCTGGTCATCGACAAGGTCGACGAAGACGGCGGCAACAAGAAACGCTACGACCGCTTCCGCGAACGCGTCATGTTCCCGATTCGCAATACCAAGGGCCAGGTGATCGGCTTCGGCGGGCGCGTGATGGATGGCGGCGAACCGAAATACCTGAACTCGCCGGAAACCCCGCTGTTCAATAAAGGACAGGAGCTGTACGGCCTGTTCGAAGCGCGCCAGCCGATCCGCGACGCCGGCTATGTGCTGGTGACCGAAGGCTACATGGACGTGGTCGCCCTGGCCCAGCTCGGGTTCCCGCAGGCGGTGGCGACGCTCGGCACGGCCTGCACCAGCACCCACGTGCAAAAGCTGCTGCGCCAGACCGACCACGTGATCTTCAGCTTCGACGGCGACAAGGCCGGCCGCCGTGCCGCCCGCCGCGCGCTGGAAGCCTGCCTGCCGCAGATGTCGGACGACAAGACCATCAAGTTCCTGTTCCTGCCGCAGGAGCACGATCCCGACAGCTACGTGCGCGAATTCGGCGCCGACGCCTTTGCCCGGGAAATCGACGAGGCGATGCCGCTGTCGTCGTTCCTGTTAAGAGAGGTCACGCAGGAGCACGACCTCGACACGCCGGAGGGCAGGGCGCACGCCCAGTTCGAGGCCAAGCCGCTGCTGCAGGCGATGGCGCCGACCGCGCTGCGCCTGCAGATCGTGCGCGGCCTGGCCAGCATGACCCAGTCGACGCCGGCCGAGATCGAAGCCCTGTTCGAGTTGTCCAAGCCGGTATCGGTCGCGCGCAAGGCACCGCCGCGCCAGGGCCGGCCGGAGCCGGTCGGGCTGGAGCTGCAGATCATGCGCATGCTGGTGGCCCACCCGTCGATCGCGCTGGACCTGGATGAAGCTGCGCTGCGCGCCTTCGACCACTTCGGCGCCGAGCCGGCCGACCGCCTGCGCTGGCTGGTGGCCCAGGCCCAGGCGCTGGGCGCGAACGCCAGCTTTGCGGCCTTGTCCCAGCAATTGAAGGAAGCCAGCACCGAGTTCGATCACCTGGTCGCGGAAATCGCGTCCGAACCCGAATCGGATATTGATTCGGACCGCGTCTGGATCACAAGTGCTGTGCGGCAAATCAAGATGGATGCATTGAAACAGGAGTTGAACCAGTTGTTTTCTTCTGGCCTGACCCCAGATCAGGTGAGTGCCCGCTATCGCGAAATCACAGCACAGCAGGACCTCTTAATGCGGGAAGCCGCAAACGACACCCCGGCGAAATTCGCTTGATGCACATGCTCTTTGACAAGGGTGTTCTCGACTGGAAAATACAGGGGTGCGTGCTATAATAAAACGCTAACTATTGCAAGCTTTGAAACGCCTTTTCGTCGTCAGGCATGCATGGAGTTTCAGTTAGCAGGGCAGTGCAAGCAAGGTAACAAAACTTTATCTTTAACCTAGTAAAGTAAGTCGTCGTGACTTCGAAAGCGCCTGTGCCAACCAAGAAACCCGAAACCAAAGTGGCTACCAAATCCACCAGGATGTCCGCCAAGGCGGACAATTCTCAAGACAAGGCGGAAGCCCGCGTCGCGGGTGTTGCGCCTGTGAGCCAGACGACCGACGCGGAAGCACTTGCCGCGATCGACACGTCGGGCTACGTGCTGCCGGCCGTCAAGGTCCCGGGGCGGCGTGGCCGCAAGCCCAAGGAATTCACGCCCGAGAACGACGAAGTCGCCGCGTTGAACGCGGTCGAGCGCGCCGAACTGAAAGCCGCGGACAAGGCCAAGGCCAAGGACCGCAAGGCCAAGGAAAAAGCGCTGCTGAAAGACGCGTTCTCGTCGGATACCGAGGCGAGCGAGGAAGAGATCGAGGTCCGCCGCAACAAGCTCAAGGCCCTGATCAAGTCGGGCAAGGAGCGCGGCTTCCTGACCTATTCCGAGATCAACGACCACCTGCCGGACAACATCGTCGATCCGGAAGCGATCGAAGGCATCATCGGCACCTTCAACGACATGGGCATCGCCGTCTACGAGCATGCCCCTGACGCCGAGACCCTGCTGCTGTCCGACAATG
>Ga0265798_10003502_pt1 | contig 22284 bp, 21 predicted proteins | sample P3T30metagenome_FD_192430 | JGI IMG/M metagenome (GOLD analysis project Ga0265798, IMG submission 192430) | Plant litter microbial communities from East Loma Ridge, Irvine, California - P3 T30 | ecosystem: Environmental > Terrestrial > Plant litter > Unclassified | place: USA: California... | reverse complement strand
TTTTTGTTTATTCCCCTTACGCTGGGGCTGGCCATGCTGCTGGCCATCATGGACACCGTGTATGTGATGACGGGCCGGCCGATCTGGCGCCAGATGACCAAGTTCTGGGGTGTGCTGTTCGGGATTAACTTCGCCATCGGCGTCTCGACGGGCCTCGTGATGGAGTTCCAGTTCGGGATGAACTGGAGCTACTACAGCCACTACGTCGGCGACGTGTTCGGCGCGCCATTGGCAATCGAAGGCTTGATGGCGTTCTTTTTGGAGGCGACCTTCGTCGGCCTGTTCTTTTTTGGCTGGGATCGCCTGTCGAAGGTGCAGCACATGGTCGTGACCTGGCTGGTGGCAATTGGCACCAACCTGTCGGCGCTGTGGATCCTGATCGCCAACGGTTGGATGCAGAACCCGATCGGCGCCACCCTGAATCCGCAGACGATGCGCATGGAAGTGAGCGACTTCGGCGCGGTGCTGGCTAATCCGGTGGCGCAGGCCAAGTTCGTGCACACGGTGTCCGCCGGCTACGTGGTTGCGGCGATGTTCGTCCTCGGGGTGTCGGCCTGGTATCTGCTCAAGGGCCGGCACGTCGAACTGGCCAAGCGTTCGATGACGGTGGCGGCGTCGTTCGGCCTGGCCGCCTCGTTGTCGGTGGTGGTGCTGGGCGACGAAAGCGGCTATATGGCCACCGAGCACCAGAAGATGAAGCTCGCTGCCGTCGAAGCCATGTGGGAGACGCAGCCGGCGCCGGCCGCCTTTACCGCCATCGGCTTTCCCGACCAGGATGCGCGCGAGACGCACTACGCGATTCACATTCCTTGGGTGATGGGCCTGATCGGCACGCGCTCGCTGGCCAACGAGATCCCCGGCATCAATGACCTGGTGAAGCTGGCCGAAGTGCGCATTCGCCAGGGTCTCGAGTCGTACGACGCGCTCGAGCAGATTCGCGCACTGGGCGGGCGCGCTGCCGTGCCGCCGGCGCTGCAGGCGCGTTTTGAAGAGCACAGCGCCGTGCTCGGTTACGCGCTGCTGCTCAAGCGCTACGTCGACGATCCGCGCCAGGCCACCGAAGCGCAGATCAAACAGGCTGCCCTTGATACCGTGCCGCAGGTCGCGCCGCTGTTCTGGTCGTTCCGCGTGATGGTGGGCCTGGGCATGTACTTCATCGTGCTCACGGCCGTGTTCTTCTGGCTGTCGGCGCGCCGCCGCCTGGATGCCTATCCGTGGCTGTTGAAGGTGGCCGTGTGGTCGATCCCGCTGCCGTGGATCGCCGCCGAAGCCGGCTGGATCGTGGCTGAACTCGGCCGCCAGCCATGGGCCATCGAGGGTGTGCTGCCCACGGCCGTGGCGGTGTCGAACCTCGGCATCCAGACCGTCTTGACGACCTTGATCGGTTTCGTCGTGCTGTATTCGGTCTTGATCGTCGTGGAGATGAAGCTGATGCTGGGGGCCATTCGCAAGGGCCCGGAAGACGAACCCGAACACGCCCCGGGCGCCCACAGCCCACTGGTCGGCACCACGCCGGCAATGCGCACTGCGCCCATGATCACTGCGGAGTAATACACCATGATTCTTCATATGCTTCTCGACTACGACACGCTGCGCATCATCTGGTGGCTGCTGCTGGGCGTTCTGCTGGTGGGCTTTGCGGTCACCGATGGCTTCGACCTCGGCACCGGCACCTTGCTGCCGTTCGTCGCCAATACCGACCTGGAACGCCGGGTGGTCATCAACGCCGTCGGCCCCGTGTGGGAAGGCAACCAGGTCTGGCTCGTGCTGGGCGGCGGCGCCATCTTTGCCGCCTGGCCGCAGCTGTATGCGGTCTCTTTCTCGGGCTTTTACCTGGCAATGGCGGCCGTGCTGCTGGCGCTGATCCTGCGGCCGGTCGCCTTTAAATATCGCAGCAAGCGTGACAGCATCGCCTGGCGCACGACCTGGGATTGGGCGCTGTTTGTCGGCGGCTTCGTGCCGGCGCTGATTTTCGGCGTCGCGATGGGCAATGTGCTGCAAGGCGTGCCGTTCCGGCTTGCGCCCGATATGCAGATTTTTTACGAGGGCAGCTTCTTCGCCTTGCTCAATCCGTTCGCCGTGCTGTGCGGCCTGGTGTCGGTGGCCATGCTCGTGATGCATGGCGCGGCCTGGCTGGTGCTCAAGACCGATGGCCTGGTGGCCAGCCGTTCGCGCGCCTGGGGCATCCGCGCCGCGGTTGCCACCGTGCTGCTGTACGCCGTCGCCGGCGTGCTGCTGTGGAGCCTCGTCGATGGCTACCGCATCACGAGCGAGGTGGTGATGACCGGGCCATCCAATCCGCTGTACAAGACCGTCGACGCGGGCGTATCGGGCATCTGGTTCGCCAACTATGCCGCGCAGCCGTGGACCCAGCTCGCCCCAGCGGCCGGCATCGTCGGCGCGCTGCTGACCTTGCTCGCGCTGGTGCGGCGCTGGGAAGGCGTGGCCATGCTCACGTCGAGCCTGTCGATCGCCGGCATCGTGCTCAGTGTGGGTGCATCGATGTTCCCGTTTATTCTGCCATCGTCGATCCAGCCACAAGCCAGCCTGACGGTGTGGGATTCGTCGTCGAGCCACCTGACGCTGTTCATCATGCTGGTCGCGACCTGCATCTTCCTGCCGCTGATCCTGGCCTATACGAGCTGGGTCTACAAGGTCATGTGGGGCAAGGTGGTGCCGAGCGACATCAGCGGCGGCAAACACCACGCCTACTAATTTAACGAGCAATGCAATCAGAAAGGACTTCACCATGTGGTATTTCGCCTGGCTACTCGGCCTGCCGCTCGCGGCTGCTTTTGCCGTCCTCAACGCGATGTGGTACGAGCTGATGGACGACGCGCAGCGCCAGAAGATGTGACGACAGGCTTGCCAGAGCAACGCAATTGCGCCGGCAAGCAGCAATGTCATCACCCTGTCAAAGTCATTCGACAGTATTCGAACCGTGGCCCGGCGGTGTAAGCGACCGGGACCGTTGAATCGAACCATGACTGTCAGTATGCAAACCAATCTCGCCATCGTCGCACTCTCCGCTCTTGCCCAGGAATCCCGTTTCGCCGCGTTTCGGCTTCTGGTGCAGGCCGGCCCCCAGGGCCAGTCCGCAAGCCATATTGCAGCAACCCTCGATATGCCGGCATCGTCCCTGTCATTCCATCTGAAGGAACTCACGCACGCGGGCCTGGTCTCGCCGCGCCAGCAGGGCCGCTTCATCTTTTATCGCGCGCGCGTGGAGACCCTGCAGGGCTTGATGGAGTTCCTGTCCGCCACCTGCGGCAACGCAGGCGCGCAGTCGATGCAGGAGCGTCTGGCGACGGTATGATGGTTGGCGCCGGAATCGCCGGCGCTGCCATCGACGAGGATCGCCGTGACGTCAACAACTACGCCGCAACGTGTGCAACTGAGCCGCAAGAAGGGGTGGCGCATGCCGCCCAATACTATCTCGGTAGCGCGGCCGGGCAAGTGGGGTAATCCATTCTCGGTGCTGCCCGAACTGGCGCCGGGCACACCGGCGGGGCGCTATATCGCGATGCCGACGGTAGAAGAAGCGGTGGCGGCATATCGCCTGTGGCTGCAGATCGATCCGGCGGGGCGGCAGGTGGCGCAAGCAGCGCACGCCACGCTGCGCGGGCATCACCTTGCCTGCTGGTGCCGGCCGGGCACGCCGTGTCACGCGCAGGTGCTGATCGATCTCGTGAATGCGTCGTGAAGCAATGCAGGAATGCTGGAGCATGCTGGCCCGGTGCAGGCCAGGCCAGCGCTGCCCGTGATGGTTACTTGCCAGCAGTCACGTTGCCGATGCCCGAGACCGACTTGCTCACCGATTTCGGCTTGCCGTAATACGTCAGGTTGCCCAGGCCCTGCACGCTGGCATTGAGCTTGTTGGTGGCATGCACGCTCACGTCGCCGATGCCGCGGAAGGTGACGTCGGCATCCTGCGCGATCAGGTCCTTGGCTTCGACTTCGCCCACGCCCTCGGCGTTCAGGCGCAACTGGCCGACCTTGCCATTCATTTGCAGGCTGCCGGCGCCGCGGTAGTTCACGTCGAAGCGCTCGGTGCGCACATTATTCAGGATCATCAGGCCGGCGCCTTCGCCCCGGAAGCTGGTCAGCTCGGGCATGGTGACGATCACCCGCTCGCCATCGTCGATATTGACGTTCTTGCTGTTCTTGTCCGCGAACGACAGGCGCAGTTCGGTGCCGACGACTTCGGTCTTGACGCGGTCGATGAATTTCTGATTGCCCTCGACCCGTACCGAGTGCGCCTTGCCCACCTCGACCACCAGGCTCACCGGGCCTTGCGAATCGATGGTCTTGAACGGCGCCACGCTGCGTACCTGTTCGGCGGCCTGGAGCGAGAGGGATGCGAGCGACAGAAGGGCGACGATGACTGCACGTTTCATGATGTTCTCCAGTGAGTTGATGAAGTCCATTCTAGGCGTGCCGTCGATCGCAAGCCCCGTCCTTGCGATGGATTGCAAGAAACGGGGGCTGAACTGCACAGGCGCCGAATACAGGCGTAGTACACAGGCGTCGTATACAGGCTTAGTAAACAGTTGCAGTAATCAGTGCCTGGTAGCGAGGAATTCGCCTTTGCCGACCGGGACCAGGCTGGTACTCCAGCCTGGCGCGCAGCGCAGTGCCTGCATGAACGGCGCCAGTTCTTGCGCGTGCGAGGTTGCGTTATCCACCACGATCAGCCCACCCGGGCGCAGTACGCGCTCGATCTGCGGCAGCCAGGCGAGGTAGGCGGTGCGCTCCGAGTCCAGGAACACGATGTCGAACGCTGCATCGTCGCTGGCGGCCAGCACGTCGCCCGCGTCGCCTTCGACCTGCCGCACGCGCTCCTGCAGACCGGCCCGGACGACGTTATCGCGCGCCATTGCAACTTTCTTTGGCGACAACTCGACCGTCGTGACGAGGCCATCGTGCGCCGCGGCCGCTTCAGCCAGCCACAACGTCGAATAACCGTTCGACGTGCCGATCTCGAGAATGCGGCGTGCGCCCATGGCGCGCACCAGTACGGCCAGGAACTCGCCGGTGTCATGGGTGATATTGAGCATGCGGCTGGCTCGGTTCTGGTGGGCCGCATCGTGACTCGCGCCGAAGGTTTCCAGCTCTTTCAGCAAGGCTTTAAGTGAAGTAGTCAACGCTTGTCTCCTTTTTGTCAGGGAAATCGAGGCGCACGATTGCGATGTTGCTAATATTGACGAAGCGATAAGCCTATAATCTTTTCGTCTCTTTGGAAGTCCACATCATGCACATCTCGACCATCACACTACCTGAAATGAAGCTTGCAGGGCTACCGGTCGTTTCGGCAACGTCGGCGCCAGCGTCGGTGGCAACCTCGATGCAGGAAGCGGCTTTGCCCGAGACCTGGAAAGCGTTCCTCGCCCGTGAAAGCGAGCTGGGCGAGCACAATGGGGTGCGCTACGGCGTGACGCTGCGTCGAGACGATGGTGAACAGGTCGAATGCGTGGCGGTCGAAGTCGCCGACCTGGACCAGCTCCCGCCCGGCATGATCGGCATTGCCGTGCCCGCACGCCGCTATGCCCTGATGACGCATCGTGGCCCGATGGTCCATGCGCAAGCTTCGCGCGTAACTGGCACGGCGGCGATGGAACAATTGGGCATGGAAGCCGATGAAGAGGGTGTCCGCCTGGAGCGCTACGATCGTCGTTACACGCCAACGGTCGACGACGGCGCGCGCCCGGACAATGCTTACGACATCCTGGTGCCGCTGTACGGCTGAGCTGCTGAGCTGCTGATGATCGGTGGTGTCACGACCCGCGTCCGGGCCGTGCCGAGCTTGCTATCTGAAAGAATTGGTGCCGGTATATTTCCCGACCGCCGGCGCCGGTAGGGCAGCTTGCGCTGCCGTGTTCCCTTCCCAAGGAGCACCTGCATTGTGCTGCTTAAATGTGACAACCGTTTGACGGTCGGACGCTTTCACTCTTTCCTGCTTGTTTCCTCTCGTAAAGTGCACCGATAATGTCCGCTTTGCGGTCGCCAAGGCCGCCAGCGACAGGAGCATTACGTGCACGAGCAAGATTCCGGACCGGACGCGTCCACCCAGCCAGGCAACCCCGCGCGCAGGCGCATCTTCCAGGCCGCCGCAGCCGCCGGCATGGTGGCGGGCGCCGGCACGCTGCCGGGCGTCGCCGGTGCGGCGCCAGCCGCCAGCGCGCCAACGAAGCGTTCGCTGGACGCCAAGCTGCGCGCCCACGTCAAGAACGTGGTCGTGATCTACCTGGAAAACCGCAGCTTCAACAATCTGTTCGCCGATTTCCCGGGCCTGGCCGTGCCCCTGGCGAGCGTGCCTGCGGCCAGCCTGCAGCAGCGCGACCGCGACGGCTCGATCCTGTCGACCTTGCCCAAGACCTGGGGCGGCATGGTGCCGGGCCGCCAGAATATCGGCGGCAAGGATTACCTGATCGACGAAAAGCAATTTGCCAACCTGCCGAACGCGCCGTTCAAGCTCACGGACGGCGAGGGCAAGCCGCTGCCCGAAGCGATCGTCACGCGCGACCTGGTGCACCAGTTCTATCACAACCAGATGCAGATCAACGGTGGCCGCAACGACGGCTTTGCCGCCTGGTCGGATGCCGGCGGCATGGTGATGGGCTATTACGGCGAAACGTCGAAAAACCTCGGCCTGTGGCAGATCGCGCGCGAATTCACGCTGTGCGACAACTTCTTCATGGCAGCGTTTGGCGGCTCGTACCTGAACCACCAGTTCCTGATCAGCGGCCGGGTGCCGGAATACTTCAACGCCGCGCAGACGGCGGCCAAGTCGAAGATCGCGGTGCTGGCCGACGGCCCGCAGGGCGTGCGCCTGTCGCTCGAACCCGATTCGCCGAAGTCCGCGCTCGAGGGCAAGCCGAAGTTCGTGCGCAACGGCGCCATGACGCCGGACGGCTACGCCGTGAACACGATGGCGCCGCCGTACCAGCCGAGCTGGGTGCGCCCGGCGGTCGATGGCGACCCGCAGCACGCCGACCCGCAAGACGCCGGCGTGCTGCCGCCGCAAACCTACAACACGATCGGCGACCTGCTGTCCACGCGCGGCGTGAGCTGGGCCTGGTATGGCGGCGGGCAACAAGCGGCGCTCGATGGCCGCGGCGCCGGCCAGAAGCCGAACTTCCAGTATCACCACCAGCCATTCAATTACTTCAAGCAATTCGCGCCAGGCACGAAGGCGCGCGCCGAACACCTGCGCGACGGCGGCTTGGGCGACAGCCCGATATCGAACCGGTTTATTGCCGACGTCGTCGCCGGCAAGCTGCCGGCAGTGGCGTTCTACAAGCCGCAGGGCAACCTGAACCTGCACGCCGGGTATTCGGACATCGAGTCGGGTGACGCCCACATCGCCAACATCATCGAACACCTGAAAAAGTCGCCCCAGTGGAAAGACATGGTGGTGGTGATCACGTTTGACGAGAACGGCGGCTGGTGGGACCACGTAGCGCCGCCCAAGGGCGACCGCTGGGGCCCGGGTTCGCGCATTCCCGCGATCGTCGTGTCGCCGCACGCCAAGCGCGGCGCGGTCGACCATAACTTTTATGACACCACGTCGGTGCTGCGGTTCATCACGCGCCTGCACGGCTTGCCGCTGCTCGAAGGCCTCGCTTCGCGCAATGCCGCGTTCGAAGCGCGCAGCGCCCGTCCGCCCGGCGATCTGACGGCGACATTGCAATTCCGCTGACACGGCGCCAGCCACCGCATGTGCACGAGCCAGCCCGCAGAGGCTGGCTTTTTTTCGTCGAAAATTTCCTGTTGGCTAACGCGCGCTGGTTTCGATGACACAGGTATACAGTCGGCGCATTCGATGTTGTTTCGTTGATAACCGTCGTCACGGCGGGGTCAGCCAAGCAATATCGACTCGACTAAAAACACCAGGCAAGGGTTCCGGCAATGACGCCGGTTCTGATCCCAACACTGTCTAGAAATCGGAGATACACCATGCAAAATACCAAAATCATCAAGCGCCTGTTGGCCGTGTCGGTTGCAGCAGCCATGTTCGGTTCGGTTGGCGCGCAGGCGCAAACCGCCGGGTCCACGCAAATGGGCGCCAGCACCACCGCTGCCACCGCCAGCGGCACGGCCAAGCTGACTGCCGCCGACCGTAAAGCCATCATGGACATGGCCATGTCGAACATGGCCGAAGTTGAAATGGGCAAGATGGCGCAAAGCAAGGGCCAGAACGCCGAGGTGAAAGCGTTCGCGCAGAAAATGGTCGATGACCACGGCAAGGCGCTGACCGAAGTGCAGACCCTGGCGCAGTCCAAGGGCGTGACCCTGCCGACCGAACTGGACGCCAAGCACAAGGCCATGGGCGCCAAGCTCGAAAAAATGAGCGGCGACGCATTCGACAAGGCCTACGCCAAGCAGGGCGGGGTCGGCGCGCACAAAGAGACCCTGGCCAAGCTGCAAAAAGCATCGAAAGCGGCCAAGGATACTGACGTGAAAGGTCAGGTCGACAAAATGATCCCCGTCGTGCAAGAGCACCTGAAGCATGCTGAACAGCTTGCCAGCGGCAAGGCCGGCAGCACCGGCAGCTCGGGCGCTGCAGGTCACACCGGTTCAAGCCACTAAGCGTTCATCGAACGTCGGCATTGACCGGGCCGGCGTCACGGGTTGCTCTTACCCGTGGCGCCGGCTCGGTTTTCCATTTTCCTTCGATCCGCTCGATCACGATCTCGATGCCGACGATGGCGTTGAGCATCGCAGCAATGTAGTCGGGCGGCGCGTCGCGCACCGCCCATGGATCGGGCTGCGTGCTTTCCATGCGGTCGGTCAGGGGCGTTACCTGCGCCAGCAGCCAGGCCGGATCGTCGATCGTGCGCAGCCGGCCGTGTACATGCACCACGTTGTAGGTCCAGGTGGGCACCACGCGACCACCGGTCTCTTCTTTTTCCACGCGGTCTGGCGTGGCATAGCCCGCCGGCCCCCGAAACACCACCAGCACCTGCTGCCCGTCGCGCCGCCAGACTGGATTGCGGCGCGCGACGTGGGCCCGCAAGACAGCGCCACCGGCGGCCAGTTCGAATGGCAGGTGGTCGGCGTCCGGCATGCCGTCGCTGTGCGTGACCAGCATGCCCAGCGGATGGTCGGCGATCAGCGCGTGCAGGGCGGCGCTGTCTGGCTGGATGAAACGGGCGGGGCAATACATTCAGCGGTTCTCCACAATGACAATCTCGGCGTTCAGGGAATTGGCGATGTAGCAGCGTTCGTGCGCCGCATGGTGGATGGCCGCGAGCTCGTCGGCATCGGGCTGGCGCGCACCGTCGAACACGATCGCCGGGCGCAGCTCGATACGCACCATCGCCATCCGGCTGTCCGTGCGGGGGCCGAGCCAGCCGCAGGCCGCATCGTCGTAGCGGTCAACGACGAAGCCGCGCCCGGCGGCCAGCGCCAGGAAGAAAAGCATGTGGCAGCTCGAGACGGCGGCCACCAGCGCTTCTTCCGGGTCAACCGCAGTCGGATCGGACATCGGCAGCGGCACCGACAGCGGCGACGACGATGCTGGCACCGTCAGGCCGCCGTCGAACTGCCAGGTATGGGCGCGGCTGTAGCGGCCGTCGAGGACGGGCTCGCCGGCGCGCTCCCAGGTCACGCGGGCGTCGAACTGTTTCATGGCGGACTCCGGCACTGGATGATGAAGTCCGCATTCTAGGCGTCGAATTGGCTTTTCAAAATAGCCAATTACAGCCAAGATGAGCGTACCAATTCAACGTCATCCGCCATGCATGTCCACGACCTGATCGCCGCTACGCCGCTGCAGCGCGGCGGCCATATTCCGCTGTTTCGCCAACTGTACGCGCGGCTCAAGGACGCCATCCTGCAAGGTGCGCTTGTCCCCGGCGCGCGGCTGCCAGCCACGCGCACGCTGTGCGATGCGCTGAGCGTGTCGCGCCAGACCGTGCTGGCCGCTTACGACCAGCTGACCGCCGAAGGCTATCTGCGCGGCGGCGTGGGGCAGGGCACGTTTGTCGACGAGGCCTTGCCGCTGGCGCGTCGGGCGGTCAAGACGGATGGCCTGCTGCGTCCACTGCCGGCGCGCGGCCTGGCCATGGCCTCCAGCATGGGCCGGGTGCCGTTGTACGACGGCCCGCCGCGCGCTTTCCGCCCCAGCATGCCGGGCCTCGACCTGTTCCCGTTCGACCTGTGGCGCAAGCTTGAAGCGCGCCAGTTGCGGCGCGCGCATCGGTCCGATCCCTATCTCGGTTATGGCGCGGCCAATGGCTACGCGCCGCTGCGCGAACTGCTGTGCGCCTACCTGCGCGCCTCGCGCGGCGTGGTGTGCGAGCCAGAACAGATCGTGATCACATCCGGTTCGCAGCAGGCCTTGTACCTGCTGGCGCAACTGCTGCTGGCGCCGGGCGACGGCGTCTGGCTCGAGTCCCCCGGCTATCAGGGCGCCAGCGCGCCGCTGCGCGTGGCTGGCGCGCGCCTGTGCACGGTGCCAGTCACCGACGAAGGGATGGATGTGGCCTACGGCGCGCTGCACTATCCGGATGCGCGCATGGTGTTCGCCACCCCATCGCACCAGCTGCCGCTGGGCGTGACGATGAGCCTCGCGCGCCGGCTCGAGCTGCTGCGCTGGGCCACGGCCAACCGCGCCTGGGTGATCGAGGACGATTACGACAGCGAGTACCGCTACACCGGCCCGCCGCTGGCGTCGCTGCAAAGCCTGGATCGTGCCGGTTGCGTCATCTACGTCGGCACGTTCTCGAAGGTGCTGTTCCCGGCGCTGCGGCTCGGCTACGTGGTCGCGCCGCCGGCGCTGGCCGAACCACTGGCGCGCGCGAAAGCGCTGGTCGACCGCCAAAGCGCGATCCTGCCGCAGGCGGTGCTGGCCGACTTTATCGGCGAAGGCCACTTCATGCGCCACATCCGGCGCACACGCGATGCGTATGCCGAGCGGCGGATGGCGCTGATGGGCGCACTGGACGATCGCCTGGGCGAGCGCCTGGCGTACGGCCCGGCTGACGTGGGACTGGATCTGTGCACGCATTTTCGGGCAGACGGGCGCGGACGCATGCCGGTCGAAGCGGATGTCGCGCAGGCGGCGCTCGATGCCGGGATCGAACTGAGGCCGCTCGGGTATTACGAGAATGCGGATGCCACCCCTGCGTGCGTAGTGGCGCCAGGATTGCTGCTGGGGTTTTCGGCCGTGCCGCCGCAGGATATCCGGCGGGGTGTGGAGGCGCTGGCGCGGGTCATCGAGGCGCAGTGGCCGGGTGGCTAGCACGACCCACAGCTTAGAAGGCTGTTGCTCGCGCCGCCGCAAGGTATGATGCCCCGAACGCCACCGAGACCACCACCATGAACGATCCCGACCGCCTTTCCCCGGACAGCATCACCGCCTTGCAAGCCCGCTTCCAGGACCATTCGCGCAAGGCCCAGACCCATTACGCCGTCATGCACGAGGCACGCCAGCTGCTCGGCAGCGACGATGCAGCCGACCACTGGATGACCACGATTCAGCCCGAACTGGGCGAGGCCACGCCGGCCGAGCTGGTTGCCGCCGGCCGCGTTGACGAGGTACTGGCCTGCCTGCGCAAGACGCCGCCGCGCGGCGCCAAGCGATGACCATCACCCGCTGCGCCTGGGCCAATATGGCCAACCCGCGCTACATCGCTTATCACGACCACGAGTGGGGCGTGCCGTGCCACGATGAGAACACGCTGTTCGAGATGCTCAATCTCGAAGGCGCGCAGGCCGGCCTGTCGTGGGAGACCATCCTGAACAAGCGCGACACCTACCGCGCCGCGTTCGATGGCTGGGATGCGCACAAGATCGCGGCCTACGACGATGACAAGAAAGCCGAGCTGCTGGCCAATCCCGGCATCGTGCGCAACCGCCTGAAGGTGGCGGCGGCCATCACCAATGCGCGCGCCTACCTGGCTATGCGCGAGCAGGGCCTGACGCTCGATGCCTACTTATGGAGTTTTGTCGACGGCGCGCCGATCGTGAACGACTGGCCCGACCGCGGCCGCCCGGCGCGCACCGAGCTGTCCGACCGCCTGTCGAAAGACCTGGCCAAACGCGGCTTCAAATTCGTCGGCTCGACCATCGTCTACGCGTATATGCAGGGCATCGGCATGGTCGACGACCATGACTGCAACTGCATCTGTCGCACGCGGCGCTGACATGCAGGTGCAGAACCACTGGCAGGGCCGCACGCGCTACACCGTCTTCGACAGCGACTATGGCGACGGCGCGCGCGTCGCGGCCCTGATCGCGGCCTGGCGCGTCGACCCGCAACGCCCGCGGCACCTGCACGTGGTGGCGCTGGCCACGGATCTGCAGGCAGGTTTTCACCGTATCCCGCAACCCGATGCCGGCGTTACGCTCGACCTGCTGGCGGCGCCGCTGGAGACTGCGCTGGCCGAACTCAACGCGCATCTTGATTTCATCCGGCTGCACGACGCAGCCGGTAGCGCCTTCGCACGCCCACTGGCGCGCTTGACGACGCTCGGCGCGCGCCTGGCCGCGCCCGGGCTCGATGATGATCAGCGCGCCGCCCTGACAGCGCAGGGCTTCGTGTTCGAAGATCCCGGCCACGCGGTCTTCGCCAGCCGCAAGCCGCGCCTGCCTGTCACGCCCGAGCCAGTGCGCCACGCGCTGGTGCTCGGCGCCGGCCTGGCCGGCTGCGCACTGGCCGCGCGTCTGTGCGCGCGCGGCTGGCAGGTCACCCTGATCGAGCGACATCCGGCCGTGGCGATGGAAGCTTCGGGCAACCTGGCCGGCATCTTCATGCCGCTGCTCTCGCGCGACGACAATGTGCCGACCCGCCTGACGCGCGCCGCCTACCTGTACGCGCTGCGCTTGTGGGCGCAATTGGGCGGCGTCGGCCAGGCCTTCGACGGCGCCGCCTGCGGCGTCCTGCAACTGGCGCGCGACGCCGATCACGCGGCGGTCTCCCGCGCCATCGCGGACGAACACACCCTGCCGCCGGACTTCGCGCGCTGGCTCGACTCCGCCGACGCCGAAGCGTTGCTTGGCCTGCCGGCGCCGGACGGCGGCTGGCTGTTCCCGCAAGGCGGCTGGGCGCGCCCGGGCAGCGTGTGCGAGGCGATGCTGGCCTCGTGCGGCGCGCGCCTGACGCGGCTTTTCGGCGCCGGCGACGTGACGCTGGAGCGCGCAGCAGACACCTGGCTGGCGCGCGCCGCCGATGGCGCGGTGCTGGCCGGGGCGCCGACGGCGGTGCTGGCCAGCGGCGCCGGCGCGCGCCGCATGGCGCTCACCGCCGACCTGCCGCTGCAGGCGCTGCGCGGCCAGGTCACGCACCTGGCGCCGGGCGCCGCGCCGCAACTGCCGCTGGTGCTGTGCCGCGAAGCCTACCTGACGCCGTCCGCGCAGGGCGTGCTGTGCGCCGGCGCGACCTATGACCTCGACGCCGATCCCGCGCTGCGTACCAGCAGCCAGCTTGAAAACGTCACGCGCCTGCGCGCGCTGGTATCCGATCCGCATGCGGCCGAGGCTGCACCGCTCGCGGGCCGCGTGGGTTTTCGCTGCGTGGCGCCGGACCGTCTGCCGCTGGTCGGCCGTCTGCCCGACTTCGCCGCCGCCGGCAGCACCGAGCGCCTGCGCGACGTGCCGCGCCATCCGGGCCTGTACGGTCTGCTGGGCTATGCCTCGCGCGGCCTGATCTGGGCGCCGCTGGCGGCCGAGCTGCTGGCGGCCCAACTGGAAGGCGAACCGTTGCCGCTGGAGATGGCGCTGGTCGACGCACTCGATCCGGCCCGCTTCGTGCTGCGCGCACGCCGTGGCGGTCGCCAGGCCGCCAACACTGCTTTCGAACTTTAGTTGTTGCATAGCCGCAAATGTGCGCTCAAGCCGGGCAAACGCGTCCAGACTGTGCCGGTCGAGCCGGTATAATTTATCGGTAGCAACTCTTAACCGCCGAAGGAGGCACGTTCGCGATGGAAGATGCACCACATTCGCCCGAGCTGTTCCTGTTTCTCGCGGTGACGGCGCACGACATGAAGAACTCGATCAGCGTGCTGTCCGGCACGCTCGAGCGGTTGCTCGACGGCGCCACGCCCGAGACCGAGAAGGCATATGGCCAGATGGGCCAGATGCTGTACCAGACGCGCCGCCTGAACGACAACCTGATGCAGCTTCTTGCGCTGTACAAGCAGGTCGGCAAGCCCGGCTACCCGTTCGATGCGCAGCCGCTCGAAGTAGGGCAAGTGGTCGAGCAGGTGGTGGCGCTGTCGCGCGTGCTGCTCGAATCGCGCGGCATCCGGCTTGAACTCGAGATCGACGCTGACATCATCGCGCATGTCGACGAAGACCTGATCGTCGGCGTCGTCTCGCATGCGGTCAACAACGCGCTGCACTACACGCGCGACCGTATTTTGCTGGCCGCGCGCGAAGTCGACGGCGAGCTCGAAATCCGGGTCGAAGACAATGGCGCCGGTTTCCCGCCATCCCTGCTGGCGGCCGGTACGCCGGCGAGCGGCGACATCGGCGTCAATTTCGCCACCAACAGCGCCGGCCTGGGCCTGTATTTTTCGAGCGAGGTGGCGCGCATGCACCACCATCGCGGGCGCCATGGCGCCGTGCGGCTCGAGAACGGCGGCGCGCTTGGTGGCGGCTGCTTCATCCTGACCCTGCCATGACCCTGCCATGACCCTGCCCGCCGCGCCTGGCGCGCCAACCGCTACGCCGACCACTGCGCCTGCTGCGCCCGCAGCCCCGGACTCTGCGCTGCCCAAAGTGCTCGAGCAGATCGACTGGGCCAGCAAGCAGTACCTGATCGTCGACGATTTCGCGGGCATTCGCCAGCTGCTGCGCGAAAGCCTGCGCAGCCTGGGCGCGCGCAATATCGACCAGGCCTCGAGCGGTGGCGAGGCCATGAGCCTCTTGAACCGGACCCGCTACGACGTCGTGCTGTGCGATTACAACCTGGGCGAAGGCAAGAACGGCCAGCAGGTGCTCGAAGAAGCGCGCATCCGCCAGTTGCTGCTGCCATCGAGCGTGTTCGTGATGGTGTCGGCCGAAAAAAGCGTCGAATCGGTGATGGGCGCGGCCGAGCATCAGCCCGATGCCTACCTGGTCAAGCCGATCACCGAGGGCGTGCTGCTCTCGCGCCTGAACCGCGTGTGGCGCCGCAAGCAGATCTTTCGCCTGATCGACCAGGCCTTCATGGAAAAGGATTACCTGCGCGCGGCCCACCTGTGCGACGAGCAGATCGCGGCCAACCGCGCGCACGTGATCGAGCTGCTGCGCATGAAGGCGCGCATGCTCGAGCGCAGCGGCCAGCCGGCGCGCGCGCGCGCGGTGTACGAGCAGGTGCTGGGCCAGCGCGAATACCACTGGGCCCGCGCGGGCCTGGGCAAGATCCGCCTGGCCGACGGCGACTTCGAGCAGGCGCGCCAGATGTTCCAGACCGTGATCGCCGAGAACCAGCACTACATCGACGCCTACGACCAGCTGGCGCTGGCCTACCAGGGCCTGGGCCGGCACGATGAAGCGGCCGCGATCCTCGAGCGTGCGGCCAAGCTCTCGCCCAATTCGGTGCCGCGCCAGCGCAACCTGGGCCAGGCCGCGCTCAAGCTGGGCAATGTCGTGCTGGCCGAAAAGGCGTTTCGCAAATGCCTGGTGATCGGCGAGTACTCGATCCGCAAGACGCCCGACGCCTACCTTGGCCTGGCGCGCGTGTGCGGCCTGAAAAACAATACCAAGGATGCGCTGCAGCTGCTGCTGCTGGCCCAGCGCGATTTCGGCAGCGAATACGACGACATGGCGCTGCGCGCCAAGATCACCGAAGGCCTGATCCATCACGAGAGCGGCGACTACCGCAACGCGCGCCGCGCCGGGGATGAACTCGAGACGATGCTGGGCGCCGACCCGAAGCGCCCCGGCACGGCGATCTGCATCGAGATGGCGACCCTGCTGTTTGCGGTGGGCGTGAAAGAGACGCCGGGCGAGGTGCTGGCGCACGTGGTGCGCAACAACCACGACAACAGCCTGCTGCAGGATGACGTGCAGGCCATCTTCGACAAGGCGCGCCTGGGCGAAGAGGGCGCGGCCATCATCCGCGCCGCGCGCAAGGAAGCGGTGGACCTGATGAACCAGGGCGTCGTGCTGTGGAAGAGCGGTAAATTGCCCGACGCGGTCAAGTGGATGCGCATGGCGCGCGAGCGGTTGCCGGACAATGTGCGGGTGCTGTTCAACGCCGTGCAGATCTCGATTTCGCACATGCAGCAGAGCGGCTACGACGAGGAACTCGACGTCGAGGCGCGCATGGTGCTCGAGCATGTCGACAAGCTGCAGCCGGGCCAGCAGCGCTTCGCGCAGTTGATGGAGCAACTACGCGGCTTGCGCCCGAAAGCCGATCCTGCTGCGCCTGCGCCAGCCGATGCGGCAGACGATGCGGCAGACGGGAAAGAGGTGGCCCCCGAAGCGGCGCCCGAGCCGGCACCGGTCACCAAACCGACGCACAGCAACCGTTTCGGGTAGGCCGCTCAGGCGCTGCCCGGGCGCTCCGGCCCGTGCCTGCGCAGCAGCTGCGCGCACAGGACGCCAATGTCGCAATCGCCACCGGCGGGCGCCGCCGCCTGCGCCGCCTCGGCCAGCGCGCACCCGACTACGTGTTCGCCGAGCGCCCGATAGCTTTCAAACCGGGCTTCATCGAACCAGCCGTCGGCCAGGCTTTCATGCGGGTAGTCGGGATGCAGCTTGCGGTAATTGAGCAGGTCGGCATTCTCGCTGCCGACGATCGCCGGCTTGATGTACAGGATGACGCCATCGTCGGCGTCGCGGTCGGCCTGGCTGTAGCGGATGCGGCCGGCGGCGCAGCTGGCGCGGCACAAGCCGTCGTCCGCCTTGATGCCAAGGCGCGACACATCCAGGTCGATCCGCACGTGCAGGTCGGTGGCGCAGCGCCGGATCGCGTTGCCCAGGTCTTCGAACGCGTGCTCGCGATCGCTCCCGACGTCGACTGCGATCACCAGCCGGCAGCGGCGCCGCACCAGTTCGTAGATACCCAGGTTGTCGAAGTGGCCGCCATCGCTCAGGTGCACGTAGCCGGCGTCGGCCCCCTGCTGGCCGAACAGCTCGGACAAGAGGCTGAACAAGCCGATGGGCGGCGATGAACTGGTCCAGGTCGAGCGCGCCGGGTTGGGACACCAGCGCCCCAGGCGCACATTGAACATCGTCATCAGGAAGTTCAGCGGCGCCGACGAATGCGCGCCCATGTTCGGGCTGGCTGCGGCGCCCGACAGCGCCACCGCCATCCCGAGCCGCACGCCTGCGTCGTCATCCAGGCCCACGCCGGCGCGCGCGGCGTAGACCCCGGTGGGGCGGTAGCACCCAGAGCCCCCTGGCCCCGATTGTTCGTAGCCGCACCAGCGCGGCGTGAACGCGAACGAGGCGGTGCGGCGCGTCTGCCATGCCAGTTCTTCGCCACCCACCAGGTTCAGCGCCGTGTTCACGATCGGGTACGGACGTGCGTTCTTCAACTCGGCCAGCAGCATGTCGTCGTCGGGATCGAAACCGGTGAACGGGTGCGGCCGGCGCGCGCGGTTGGCGGCGCCGAACCAGGCGCGCACGACGCGGTTCCGGTACAGCATGTAGAGCGAGAATTTGTTGATGTCGACGCGCCAGCCGAGGACCAGCGCGGCGCCGAGAAAGCAGGCAAAGGCCACGAGCAGCGTGCTGCCGTCGGTGGCCAGCGTGGCGTCGGCGTGGGCCCCGAACACGCAGGCCAGCGTGGCGCCCGGGCAGTCCAGGCGCGGGGGCGCCACCGTCAGCTGCACCAGGCTGCTGAGCAGCGCGAAGATCCCGATCGTGAACAGGTACGGCGCCAGGCGCGCCATCAGTTCGAGCTTCGGGTCGCGCGCGGCACGCGCGCCGGTGGCGCCGCCGCTGCCGGCTTTCAGGCCGAAGGCGGTCATCGCCAGCCAGCCGAGCAGCGTGCCCAGGTTGGACCACGGCTCGTAGGTGAGCCAGGCCCAGTGCAGCAGCGGAGAAAAAAAGAAGCAGATGCCGTACGCGGCCAGCCAGCCGAGCGCGAAGATCGCGCTCCACGCGCCCTGGCGGCTCCACCATTCGCGGCTCGCGTCGCTGTACTGGCGGCCGATCAGGCCGATCATCAGGTTCATGGTGACGGCAAACAGCGCCATCATCAACGGCATGCCGAAGGTGGCCAGCGCGATGGCGTTATTGAGCAACGGATGCGCGCTGGGCGCCGGCAGCAGCGCCAGCCCGACCAGCAGCAGCACGGTGCCCAGCGTGAGCGCGCCCATCGCGCAGGCGAAGTGCGACAGGCCTTCGCCCAGCTCGGCGCGTGTCAGGTCGCGCAGCGGCGGATCGGCGCGCAGGTGCGTGTACATGACCAGCCACGCGGCAAGCACCAGCAGCAGGCCGGCGCCGCCGCACAGCCACCACGACAGCTGCGCGCCGCCGTCCGGCAGCCACGCCAGCATGGCGGGGGCAAAGGCGCGCGCTGCTTCGAGCAGCACCAGCAGCACCGCCAGGCCGCCGGCGCTGCACACGGTGTAGCCGGCGCGCCGGTAGGGACTGGCCCGGTCGTGCGCCAGATACCAGCCGCAGGCCCAGACAATGAAGTAGACCACGCCCGGCGCGAGCAGCCAGTAGGGCCGGGCCGCCAGTTGCGGCGGCAGCAGCGTCGCGGGCGCCGCGCCGCCGTGGCGCCACAGCGCGAGACTGCCGAGAAAGCCCGCCAACAGCAGCGGAAAATTGATGCACCACAGGACCGCGCCCTGCGACAGCGGAAAGCGGCGCACGCCGCGCGAGCTTTCGGGTTTGCTGGAGATCGACAGCGCGATGCAGAACACGGCGCACAAGAACAGCAGCACGCCCGCGATCCAGGCGACGTCGCCCAGGCGCGCCCACGGCCCGCCCGGCGCCACCACCCGGTGCATGCCCCAGACCGCGAAGCGCGGCAACAGCAGCAGGGCGCACAGCCACGCCACCAGCATCGTCAGGTTCAGGCCCGTGTTGCGCACATAGGTGCCAAGCAGGGTCCAGGTGTCGGCGCTGAACATGCCGCCTTGTGGCGAAAGGTAGTTGCTGTACTGGCGCAGGAAGCGCAGTTCGGGCGCCTCGCTGCTGCCGGCCGGCGGCGCAAGCAGGGCTTCGACCTCGTGGATGTCGCCGCCATGCGCGTGCAGGCAGCGCGCCAGCCAGCCGCCGACGAAGCCGCCGCCCGAGACGGTGGACAGGTAATCAATCCGGCCCAGCAAGCGGTGGCGCGCCAATGCCTGCAGGGCGCCCAGGCCGAACGTGGCGCTGCGCACGCCGCCGCCCGACAAGGCCAGGCCGGCGAGCATGCCGCCGTGGGCGCGCGCGCGCAGGCGTGCGCGGTCGGGCGGCACGCCGGCGTCGAGCGGTTCGCTGCTGGCGGGGCGCAGCAGATCGAGTTCATCGCGCAGCACTTCCCCGAACAGCAGGCCGGCGCCGAGGTCCAGGCAGCGCAGGGTGTCGGCATCGATGCTGTTCGATGGCGCCAGGTTGTGACGGCGGCGCAGCAGCGCGAAGGCGTCGTGCAGTTCGCTGATGGTGCGCGCGTTGGGTGGCGGCTGGCAGCCGGCAGCGGCGAGTTTGCGGCGCAGGTCGTCGACCTGCGACGGCGTCAGGTGGGACAAGTCACTGGGTAGCATGGGGCGCTCCGGCTGAACGGAAACGCGGCCGGGGAAGGGCGGGCCGCCCGATCAGTTCAGCACGGTTCATGCGCGTGTGCTACCCGCTCCATCAAGAAGCGGCGTCAGAAGCAGCTTTGGCAGCGGCCTGGCTTCAGGTCTTGTCGGCCTTGCTGCGCACGTTGCGCCGGGCGCGCGGGACCGGTTCCGCGGCTGGTGCGTCGGGTGCGGCCGACGGCGCAGCGGCGTCGTCAGTATTCTCGGCCGGCATGGTGCTGGCCACCGCTTGACGGAACTGGTCTTGCAACAGGTTCCACCAAGCTACGGCGGCCGGCATGGCCGCACCCGTGGCGTCAGGCTCAGCCTGCGCTGCTTCCGGCACAGGTGGCGGCGGTGGCGGCGATGGCGTTGGTGGCGTTGGTGTCGTTTGCGCGCTGGCAGCCGGCGTGGCGGCCTGCGCCATCTGCGCGAAGAATTGCGCGAACGGTGCGACCGTCGAATCGCCGACGCTGCTCTGGCCCATTGCCTGGGCCATGCTGTCGCCCATCGCCTTGAGCGTGGCCAGCGTGCCGCGCTGGATTTCAAGGGCCTGGATCGAACCGTGCAGCATGTTCTGGTTAAGCGTGAGCCAGGATTCGACGGCCTTCAGGTCGGCGATCTTCTTGTCCAGGTCTTCCACCGACATGCCGGCGCCGGGCAGCGGCGGCATGCCCGGTACGCCGGTCATGCCCGGCATGGCGCCTGGAATATGCATGCCGCCCCACAGGTTCTTGACGAATTCCAGGGTGTCGGTCATTCCGGGCATGGGCGGCTTGAGCATAGCGGTCTCCGTAGTGTTGTCGTGCTAGCGTAGCAGATTATGGGCCGGCAAACTATGCAACGGCACGCCAGCCGGACAGCAGCCCGGGCACGCCCGCGCTACACTAACGGCATGCATCCAGCACCGTTCATCCTCCATCGCCGCCGCAATTCCTTTGTCCTGGCTGCGCTGGTCGTCGTGCTGCACTGGCTGGTGCTCGATCTGCTGGACGTCAATCTTGGCCTGCCGCGCCAGGTTGGTGCCGACAGCGGTCCGACGACAATCATGGCGCAGCTGCTGCCCGCGCCCGCCCCGCCAGTCACGCCTGCGCCCGCGCCGTTGCCGGTGGCCGAATCCGCCCCGCCACCGCTGCCTGACATCGCACCGGTAGCCCTGGACATCGCCCTGCCGGGCAACCCGGCCGGCATCACGCAAGCCGCCGCGCCGGCGCCGGTGTCGGCTGAACCGGCCGGTGAGGGCGCTGCGCCGGCCGCGCCAACGCCAGCCCCGCCAACGCCGCCGGCGCCGGAAGCCGCGCCAGCCACGCCAGCCACGCCCGCACCAGCCCCGCCGCCACCGCCTGAAACGCGCCGCTACACCATCGATATGCCCCCGCCCGCGAAGATCACGCTTGACGTGGCGCGCACCGACGCTGACGGCACCGAGTGGTCGGGCGAGGCGCTGCTGGCCTGGCAACTGAACGAGGACAGCTACCGCATCCAGGTCGAAGCCGGCATCCGCGTCGTGTTCGCGCGGGTCAACCTGGTGGTCTTGAAAAGCGAGGGCGCGGTGGCGCAAACAGGTTTCGCCCCGATCACGATGACCGAAAAACGGCGCGGGCGCGCCATGACGGCCACCCATTTCAACTGGGGCAATGGCTTGATCACGTTTTCGGCATCGGAAGCGCGTTACGGTTTGCCGCCCGGCGCCCAGGACAAGGCCAGCATCCCGCTGCAACTGGCGGCCATTGCGCGCGGTGACGCCAGGCAGCTCACGGGCGCCATCGATATCTTCGTCGGCGAAGACCGCGATGCGGCAATCTACCGCTTCACGGTAGTGGGGCAGGAAGAGATCGACACCAAGCTTGGCAAACTGCAAACCTGGCGCCTGACACGCCCCCCGCAACCGGGTTCGTACAAGTCGCGCCTGGACATCTGGCTGGCCCCCGCGCACGGCTGGTACCCGGTGCGGATTCGCAATAGCGAACCCAATGGAGCAGTAACCACGCAAACAGTGAATAATATCGCCTTGGACCATTCAGGATCTTGATATGACTATGAGCAACATTCGACACATCGGTGCAGCGCTGGCGCTGACCTTCGCACTGGGTGGCGCGTCCGCCCAGTCCGCCCATCCGGCCGTCAAGCGTGCGTTCGAGTTGCCGCCCTCGGCCGACCTGGCCTACGACCTGGCCGCGCGCCAGAAGGGCCTGGCCCTGAAAGGCGACGCCACCGTCACCTGGCGCGCCGGCGACGGCAAGTACGACGTGCGGTTCGAGTCGCGCGTGGCGATCCTGGGCACGCTGCTGGACAACCGCAGCCAGGGCGTCATCGACGCCTACGGCCTGGCGCCGACCGAGTTTTCCGAAAAGCGCATGCGCAAGGACCCCACCTCGATCACGTTCGACCGGGCCGCCAAGGCCATGAGCTTCTCGGAAGGCGACAAGACGTATCCGCTCAAGGGCGGCGAGCAGGACCGCGTGTCGGTCACCTGGCAACTGGCTGCCGTGGCGCGCGCCGCCGGTGACAAGTTCAAGCCGGGCTCGGAGTGGCCGTTCTTCGTGGCCGGACGCAGCAGCGCCGAAACCTGGACCTTCAAGGTCGTGCGCAGCGAGAAAGTGAAGACGGGCCTGGGCGAGGTCGATGCGATCCT
>Ga0265798_10003501_pt1 | contig 22301 bp, 18 predicted proteins | sample P3T30metagenome_FD_192430 | JGI IMG/M metagenome (GOLD analysis project Ga0265798, IMG submission 192430) | Plant litter microbial communities from East Loma Ridge, Irvine, California - P3 T30 | ecosystem: Environmental > Terrestrial > Plant litter > Unclassified | place: USA: California... | reverse complement strand
CGGGCAGGGCGCAGGCGGCGAGCATCAGCAAGGCGGCAAGCCGGGTCAGGCGTGGCGCAAACGTGTTGGAGATGGGGTGTGACGAGGGCGAGGCGGGCAGGATGGGGTGCATGGAAGCGCCTGAAAGTCGAACAAAAATAATACGCAGTTTCAGGCGCTGCGGATGGGCTCGTCACCATCCGTCGCATTGATCTTGCTTGCCTTGTCTTTTGGCCTGCCCTCGATCAGCCTTCGTCCCATGCCGCGTCGCGCTCTGGCATCCACGCAGACGCCTGTGCCGCACACAGACCCGCCAGCAAGGCCACCGGCACGATGGTGCGGTGCGTCTCGCCAGGGAAGTAGCGGAAACCCACGCGCAGATCGCGCCGGGCGCGCAGCGCCCCGGCAATCTGGCGGTTGTGATCGACCATGAAACGGGTGTCGCGCTGCTTGCGGGCGACCGCGATGTCCGGGCCGTTCTCGGCCAGCTCTGAGGGGCTGAGCGCCTGTTCGTATTCCCCGGCGCTGAGCCACAGACGGGCAACCGGCTTGTCCGCCGTGGCAGCCTGCGCGGCAAAGTCTCTGGCCATGGTCAACAACTGCGCACCGCGCCACCACACCGAGGGGCTGGACGCCAGGTATGCCTGGAAGGCGTCGGGCTGTCGGAACAAGGCCAGCAACACCAGCATGCCGCCGAGCGAATGGCCGGCGAAGGTCTGGGCGCTTCGATCGACGGGCAGCACTTTTTCCACGGCGGGGCGCAGCTCGTCCAGCACGAAATCGAGGAAGGCGTCTGCGCCGTGCTGGCCGGATGTGGGCTCGCCTGCCAGGGGCGTCGGGGTGTAGTCAAGAATGCGGCGGCTGTCGCCCGGGTAGCCGATGCCGACGATGATGCCGGGCCGCAGACTGTCTGCCGTGCCGCCGCCTGCGCGATAGCGCAACATTTCAGTGGCCAGCAGGAAGGTGTCGCTGCCCAGCAGGTAGATGACCGGCCAGCCGGCTGCCGGCGCGTCGCCCTCGGGCCAGGAAACCAGGATGCGGTAGGGTGCGCCGCTGCGTGCGGTCACCGGGCAGGTGTGGGTGCGGGGCACGACGATGCTGCCGTCGCCATCCTGGCTGCGGGCGGTATCGAGGGCGAGAAGGGCGGTCAGGTCCAGCGACATGGCGGGGCTCACAGTGGGGTGCGCCTTTATACGCGGGCGCAATCATGGGATACTGAATGATTACGATTCAGGTGTCGAATCCTGGGTCGGTCCTGGGCTTGATTCACTGTCTTTCCCTCCCGCCTTCCCCGCTTTTGCGATCCCCTTTGTTCAGGCAGCCCCCGCGTCCGTGAAGCGTTCTTCCTCAGCCTCTCTCCCGCTCGGCGGTGATCCGCACGATACCGCCACGCTGTACCGCGGCATGTTGCGGCGCCGGCTTGGCCTGGTGGCCTTGCTGGCCGGCATCATTTTGCTGGCCATCATGGCCGACTTCATGCTGGGTCCTGCCGGCCTGGGCCTGCGCGATCTGGCGTATGCGCTCTTCAATCCGCAGGCCACCGACCCGACCACGCGTGTCATCGTCTGGGACATCCGGCTGCCGCAAGCGCTGATGGCCATGGCTGTCGGCATGGCGCTCGGCCTGGCCGGCGCCGAGATGCAGACCATTCTGAACAATCCCCTGGCCAGCCCGTTCACGCTCGGCCTGTCGTCGGCCGCGGCCTTCGGCGCCTCGCTGGTGATCGTGCTGGACATCGGCATTCCCGGCCTGCCGGCGTCCTGGCTGATCGCCGGCAATGCCTTTGCCTTCGCCTTGCTGGCGGCCTTGCTGCTGGATGCCGTGGCCCGCTGGGGCGGCATGAATGCCTCCGGCGTGGTGCTGTTCGGCATTGCGCTGGTGTTCTCGTTCAACGCCTTGGTTGCCCTGGTGCAGTTCGTCGCCAGCGCCGAAGCCCTGCAAGGCCTGGTGTTCTGGACCATGGGCAGCCTGACGCGCGCCAGCTGGGGCAAGCTGGGCATGTTGCTGCTGGTGTTCGCCATCATCCTGCCGCTGTCGATCCGCGATTCCTGGCGCCTCACCGCCATGCGCCTGGGCGAAGACCGCGCCGCCAGCTTCGGCATCAACGTTCGCCGCCTGCGCCGCACTGCACTCATCCGCATCAGCATTCTGTCGGCACTGGCCGTGGCCTTTGTCGGCACCATCAGCTTCATTGGCCTGGTGGCGCCGCACATCGCGCGCCGGCTGTTCGGCGAGGATCACCGTTTCTACCTGCCCGGCAGCGCGCTGGTGGGCGGCGTGATCCTGTCGCTCGCGTCGATCGCGTCGAAGAACATCGTGCCCGGCATCGTCATTCCGGTCGGCATCGTGACTTCGCTGGTCGGCATCCCGTTCTTCCTGGCGGTGGTGTTCCGCCGCCAGATGCAGTAAGGCCGTCTGTGTTCGATATCCGCCATCTTCGCGTCGCCTACGGCGAGCGCACCATCATTGCCGACCTGTCGGTGCAACCGTTGCGCACCGGCACCGTCACCGCCTTGCTCGGCCCCAACGGCAGCGGCAAGTCCACGCTGCTGAAGGCGCTGGCCGGCCTGACCCGGATTGCCGGCGGCCAGGTGTTGCTCGATGGCCAGGACCTGACCTCGGCCAGTTTCGAGACGCGCGCACGGCAGGTCGTGTATCTGCCGCAGTCTTTGCCGGCCGCAGTCCACCTGCGGGTGTTCGAGTCGGTACTGGTGGCGGCGAATGCGTCGACTTTTGCCGATGGCGGCAGCGCCAGTGTGACGGCGGTGCAGTCGCTGCTGGAACGGCTTGGCATTGGCCACCTGGCGATGCAATACCTGGACAGCTTGTCGGGTGGCCAGAAACAGCTGGTGGGCTTGGCGCAAGCCATGATTCGCCGCCCGCGCCTGTTGTTGCTCGACGAGCCGCTGTCCGCGCTGGACCTGAACTACCAGTTCCACGTGATGGATTTGCTGAACCAGGAAACCCGCGACAACGGCTTGATCACCGTGATCGTGTTGCACGATTTGAACATCGCGTTGCGCCACGCCGACTACACGCTGATGATCCGCAAGGGCGAGCTGATCGCCGAGGGATCGCCGCGCGAGGTGATCAGCCCGGCGTCGCTGGCCGACGTCTATGGCGTGGTCGGTCGCGTGGAGCCGTGCTCGCGCGGTATCCCCCAGGTCCTGATCGACGGATTGCACAATCCGATTCACTGATTCCAGCGGCTGAATCGACTCGCTGACAGGTCTTTTGACCAGTACCCACGCGGCTCGCGCGGTTGTGCCCCCCTGGGGGGAGCGGGTAGAATGAGAATCAACCTTATTAAATCCCTGCGGAACGATGCTTGGCCGTCGTCCGCCAGCGGATGCGCGAACCCAGGCCGGAGACGCCCGGGACCCGCTCGCGATGATGCCGCCTGATCAACATCGGACTTTGCCGGACAGCACAGGGTGACAACACCGTGCTGCGCAGGGCTTGCCCCTGTCCATGTCAGGGTCCCCTGATGTGTTCGTAGCCATGCTGTCGAGTGCGCGTTTCGCGGTTTGTCGAATTTGTTCAGCGCGTGTTCTGCACGCGTTTTCGTTCACCTCACGTCGATCCGTCATGACCTTGCTGCGCCGCCTCGTTTGCCTTTTCCTGCTCTGCACCGCCTTTGCGGGCGGACTCGCCAGCGCGGCGCCCATCACCTTGACCGACATTGCCGGACGCAAGGTCGTGCTGCCCAAGCCCGCCACCCGCGTGGTGCTGGCGCAGGCGCGCTACCTGCCGATGCTGGGCATTCTCACGCCCGACCCCGTCGCCATCCTGGCGGGCTGGTCCGATGAGTTCAAGACGTCTTACGCCAACGACTACGACGACTACCTGGCGAAGTACCCCGCACTGGCCAAGGTGCCGGTGGTGGGTCGCCACACCGCAGACACCTTCTCGGTCGAAACCACGCTGGCGCTGCGCCCGGACCTGGTGATCCTGACCTCGGCCTTTGCCGGCATTCGCCCGGGTGCGGACGCGTCCGCGTCGCCGCTGGTGCGCGCCTTCGATGCGGCCGGCGTGCCGGTGGTGGTGGTCGACTTCTTCATGAAGCCGCTGGAAAACACCGTGCCCAGCGTGCGCATCCTGGGTCAAGCGCTGGGCCACGAAGATCGTGCAGAAGCCTTCATCGCGTTCTACGAGTCGCACATGAAGCGCATCGGTTCGCAGACCGCCAAGGTCGCCACCAAGCCGCCGGTCTTCATGCATGCGCATGCAGGCAGCACCGATTGCTGCAACTCGCCGGGCGTGGGCACCTTCAACGACATGATCAGCTTCGCTGGTGGCCATAACATCGGCGCCGATGTGATCAAGAGCGCCACTGGCTCCATCGGTTTCGAATACATCAACAGCCGGAACCCGGCGGTTTATGTGGCGACCGGCACGGGTGCAGGCCGCCGCAGCGGCAGCGGCCTGGCGATCGGTGCTGGCGTCGAACCCGATGCCGCGCAAGCCAGCCTGCAACGCCTGCTCGACGGCGCTGGCCTGGGCGCGCTCAGCGCCGTGCGCAAGGGCAACGCCCATGGCATCTGGCACGGCTTCAATGATTCGCCGCTGCACGTGGTGTTCATCGAAGCGCTGGCGCGCTGGATCGATCCGGTGACCTTCAAGGACGTCTCGCCGCAGCAGACGCTGGACGAGATCAACGCGAAGTTCCTGGCCGTGCCCCTGCGTGGCACCTACATGGTGGATTTGCCGGTCGCGCCGGGTGGCGCGGCTCGCTGAGCGCCGTGGCCGTCCCGTCCAGACCGCTCAGGCCACAGGCCGGCGAGACCCGCTGGCAGGTCGAAACGCTGGCGCCGCCGCGCGCGCTTGGCCAGTCGCCGTCTGACACGCCTGCGTCCTGGCGCTCGGCCGATGGCGAGCGTGCCTACACGGTGCAGGTGGTGTCGCCGCTGCACACCGATCCGGACACCTGCCTGCCGCTGCTGTACGCACTCGATGGCGAACTGGTCCTGGATGCCTTGCATGCCCTGCCGGCCTGCCCGGTGCGGGTGGTGGCGATTTCGCATGACAGCGAGCGCAAGCCGGGCCGGGCCTTCGACTACACGCCGCCGATTGCGCACCGAACCGAGTTGCACGATCCGCGGGTGCCGGCGTGGCGCGCAGGCGGTGCCGATGCCTTCCTGAGCTTCATCGTCGACACCTTGCAGCCCGCTCTGGCGGATGCCTTCGCAGTCGACCCGGGCGCCCAGATTCTGTACGGCCATTCCTACGGTGGCCTGTTCGTGTTGCACGCGCTCAGCACCCGACCCGATGCGTTTTCGGCCTATCTGGCGGCCAGCCCGGCGCTGTGGTGGTTCGAGCTGCAGGCTTCGCGTCCGATCCAGCTGGTCGAAACGCTGGCTGCCCGGTCGTTGTCACGGCCGGTTCACGTCGTGGTGACGGCCGGCGGGCAGGAAGCCTGGCATCCGGTTGCCATCGGTGCCGATGGCACGCCCGCCAGCCGCAGCGGTGGTGTGCCCACGCTGCCGGCTGCGCGTGGCCTGGCCGCGCTGCTGGCCAATGTGCCGGGCGTGAAGGTTCGCTTCCATGATTTTCCCCAGGCCACCCATCACACGATGCTGGCTGAGTCGGCGCGCTTTGCGCTGGACTTCGCCGCAAATGCAACGCCGGTGCCGCACGCCGCTCAGTTTCCCCGATGACATTTTCTGAATCCCGCCTCATGACCTCTACGTCGATCACCCGCCGCCAACTGCTTGCCGCCTCTGCTGCGTCCGCGCTCGGCCTTGGTCTGATGCGCCCCGTGCGCGCGGCCGGTGGCGAGACGCCCATCAAGATCGCGCTGATCACTTCGTTGTCCGGGCCGTTTGCGGCCCTGGGCGAAAGCATGCGCGCCGGGCTGGAATTGCTGATCCTGGAATCCGGCGGGAAAATGGGTGGCCGCCAGGTCACCTTGCTGGTCGAAGACGACCAGGGCAAGCCCGACGAAGCCGTGCGCAAGGTGCGCAAGCTCTTGTCGCAGGACAAGGTCGACGTGCTGTGCGGCGTGATCAGCGCAGCGGTGGCGCTTGCCATTCGCGACATCGTGGCCGACGCCAAGGCGTTGACCTTCATCTCGATCGCCGCTGCCAATGGTTTGGCGCGCGAAGCATCCAGCCCCTACATCTTCCGGCCGACCAAGACGAGCTGGATGCTGGGCCACACGGGCGCACTGTGGACCTACGACAAGATTGCGAAAGAGGGCGGCATCACGCTGGGCTCGGACTACGCAGCAGGCCGCGAATACGTGGGCGACTTCATCAATACCTACCGCCAGCAGGGTGGCAAGCTTGGCCAGCAACTGTGGACGCCGCTGGGCACCGCTGACTTCGCGCCCATCGTGATGAACCTGGCTGCGCTGTCACCGGCCTTCGTCTACGCCTTCTTCCCGGGCGCCGACGCCGTGCGTTTCCTGCAGCAGGTGCGTGACTTCAAGTTGCAGGACAAGATTCGCGTGATCGGCCCGGGCGCGCTCTTCGACCAGGAAGACGTGTTGCCGGCCGCGGGTGACGCGGGCCTGGGTGGCGTCAACACCTATCACCAGTCGCCAGGTGCGCCGGCCTCGGCCGAATTCGCCGCCTTGTACCAGAAGGTGCGCAATCGCCTGCCGGGCGAAGCCAGCACCTCGACTTACGCCACCGGGCAGGTGATCCGCGCCGGCATCGAAGCCGTGGCCGGTGACATCGCGCAGAAGGACAAGCTTAAGGAACGCCTGTTGTCGGCGCCGGTGTCGACCGCACTCGGCCCCATGCGTTTTGATTCACGCAACAACCAGGCCATCCTCGACATCTACGTGAACGAAGTGCGTCGCGGCCAGGACGGCAAACCCTTCAACACCGTGGTCCACACCTATCCGGCAATCCAGGACCCAGGTCCGAAAGCCTGATCGGGGCCGATAGAACATCGTGTCGTATTACCTCGTCCAGACGCTGAACGCGCTGTCCTTCTCGGTGTTGCTGATGCTCACCGGGCTGGGCCTGTCGCTGGTGCTGAGCCTGATGAACTTCGTGAACCTCACGCATGGTTCCTTCTTCCTGCTTGGCGGCTACGTGGCGATCCACTGGATCGGCGCGGGCGCGCCGTGGTGGCTGGCCTTCCCGGCCGCCTTCGTGATCGCGGGCGCCGTCGGCCTGGTGCTGGACCGCTTCCCCTTCGGTCGCTTCTATCCGCGCACGCACCTGATGCAGGTGCTGCTGACCTACGGCCTGTCGGTGATCTTCGCCGACCTGATGCGCTGGGGCTTTGGCGCCGACACCATGTCGCTGCCCACCCCCGAATTGCTGCGCGGCGTGGTCTTCGTGGCCGGGCTGCCGTTCCCCATCTATCGCCTGTTCATCATCGTCAGCGGTGGTGCGTTGGCGCTGGCGCTTTGGTATGCCATCGACCGCACCTTGTGGGGCGCGGCGATCCGCGCCTGCGTGATCGATCGCGGCATTGTCGAGACTTTGGGACTCAATACAAGACGCATCTTCACGGTAGGCGTGGTGATTGCCGCAGGCCTTGGTGGCCTGGGCGGCGCGCTGGGGTCGGGCATGTTGTCGGCCTATCCGGGTCTGGATGAAGAAGTGCTGCTGCTGGCCTTGCTGGTGGTGGTGGTCGGCGGCCTGGGCAGCTTTGGCGGCACGGTGTTGAGTGCCTTGCTGCTTGGATTCGTCACCACCTTCAGCCGCGTGTGGCTGCCGGAATTCGCCAACTTCCTGTCGCTGGGCATCATGGCGGCGGTGCTGGTGATCTGGCCGTCCGGCCTGGTCGTGCGCAAGATGAGGCCGGTATGAGCACGGGTCTGCCGGCAGCACCGCTGCTTGCCAAGCGCCGCCTGGGCGACAAGATCGCACTTGCGCTGGTCTTGGTCCTGGCGCTTGCGCCATTGATCTCGGGAGACGGATTCTCGCTGCGCTTCGGCGCGGAAATCCTGTTGATCGGCACGGCCGTCATGAGCCTCAACCTGCTGATCGGTGGCGGCGGCCTGGTGTCGCTCGGCCACGCGGCCGTGTTCGGCGCTGCGGGTTACAGCGCGGCGGTGGCTGCGGGTTCGCTGGGGGCGCAGTTGCCGCTCATGCTGCTGATCGGCATCGCAGCCGGCATGCTGATTGCCGGCATCATGGGCCTGGTCACCTTGCGCAGTTCGGGCCTGTTCTTCCTGGTGCTGACCCTGGTGGTCGGCCAGATGGTCTGGGAATTGGCCTTCCGCTGGCGCGAGGTCACCGGTGGCGCCGACGGCCTGCGCGGCTTCCCGAAACTGGCGCTGGGCAGCCTGCGCCTGGACACGCCGCTGGCCTTGTACCTGGTGGCGGCGGGCATTGCGCTGATCGGCTGGATGGTGACGCGCAGCTTCCAGCAGGCGCCGATCGGCCAGGCGCTGGCCGGTGTGCGTGATCAGCCGATTCGTATGGGCGCGCTGGGTTATCAGGTCGGGCGCATCCGCGTGACGGCCTTTCTGGTTGCGGGTGCAGTGGCCGGTGCCGCGGGCGCGATCTATCCCTTCGTGAACCAGTACATCGGTCCGAACTCGGTGCACTGGAGCATGTCGGCGGCGCTGATCATCATGGCGGTGATCGGCGGCGTGGGTTCGCTGTACGGCGGTTACCTGGGCGCGCTGGTCTATCTGTTCGTGCAGACGGAAGTGAGTTCCTACACGGACCGCTGGCAGCTGGTGATCGGGCTGATTTTCGTGGCCACCGTGATCCTGATGCCCAATGGCATTGCGCACTGGCTGGGCCAGCGCGGCGTGCGGGGAGGGCGGGTATGAGCGCGTTGCCGTCCTCTGCGCGGACCACTGCGTCTGTGCCGTCCGCAGCACCAAAGACATCCGTGCCATCAAGCCTGCAGCCGCACGCGTTGCTGCGCATCACCGACGTCGCCAAATCCTTCGGCGCATCGCGTGTGCTGGAATCCGTCAGTCTGGACGTGCGCGCGGGTGAAACGCTGGGCCTGATCGGGCCGAACGGCGCGGGCAAGACGACCTTGTTCAACATCGTCACCGGTTTCCTGCGTGCCGACACCGGCACGGTCTTGTTCGAGGGTCGTGAGCTGGGGGCGATGCCGCCACCTGCGCGAGCGCGGCTTGGCCTGGTGCGCACCTTCCAGAAGAGCCTGGTGTTCCCCACGCAGTCAATCCGCCGCAACGTGGCGATGGCGGTGCGCGCGCAGGGCAGCGGGGCATATCGCTGGTGGGGCGGGCGCGCTGCGCATGCACAGGCAGACGCGGCTGCACAGGCGCTGATCGACGGCTGCGCGCTGGCTGGTTGCGGCGACGAACTGGTGGCTGATCTGTCCTACGGAGAGCAACGCATCGTCGACATGCTGATCGCGCTGGCGCAGTCGCCGCGCGTGCTGCTGCTGGACGAGCCGACTGCCGGGCTGTCGACCGAAGAAGCGGCGCAGCTGCTGGCGCTAGTGCGACAACATCACGCGCAGACCGCCGTGGTGTTGATCGCCCACGACATCGATGTGGTGTTCCGAGAATGCGACCGCATTGCAGTGCTGGACCTGGGGCAGCTGATCGCCGTCGATACGCCCGAGGTAATTCGCCAGCATCCGGGCGTGCGCGCCGCCTATCTGGGCGCGTTGGCGGAGGTGCAGGCATGAGCACCGACCAACTCGTGCGCTTCGAGAACGTGTCTGCCGGCTACGGCGGTGTGACCGTGCTCGATCGCATCGGCCTGAGCCTGATGCGTGGCGAAGTGCTGGCCGTGCTAGGTCGCAATGGTGCGGGCAAGACGACCTTGTTGAATGCTTTGTTCAACCTGGGCCCCGAACTGAGCGGCGGCATCACCGTGAAGGGTGAATCGGTCATCGACTGGCCCACACACCGCATTGCGCGCCTGGGTCTCGCATTGGTGCCGCAAGGCCGGGGCGTGTTCCATACCTTGGCCGTACACGAAAGCCTGCGCCTGGCCACGCTCGCACGGCGCCCCGCCGGCGCATGGACGCTTGAGCGCGTGTATCGCGAATTCCCGCGTCTGTATGAACGCCGTCAGGCGTCAAGCGGCGCCCTCAGCGGCGGCGAGCGGCAGATGCTGGCACTGGCCCGCGCACTGCTGACGCAGGCCGACGTGATCGTGCTCGACGAACCCAGCGAGGGCTTGGCGCCCCTGGCCGTGGAAGAAGTGCTGGTGCATCACGTGGCGCGCCTGGCGTCCGAAGGCCTGACGGTGGTGCTCGCCGAACAGAATGTGGCCATGGCCTTGCGGGTGGCCACACGCGCGCTGGTCCTGTCCGCAGGACGGGTGGTGTTCGACGGCACGCCTGCTGCGTTGGCTGCCGACCATGCGCTGCATCAAGAGCACCTGGGGGTCTGATGGATATCGTCCACGTCACCCTGGTTCGCACCGATGTCGACGACACCTTATTGGCGCAGATGACCGCCGCCTTGTCGCCGTCGGAGCAAACGCGCGTCACGCGTTTCCGGCGGGTCGAAGATCGCCGACGCCATGTGGTGGCGCGCACGGTGCTGAAGGGCTTGCTGGCCGAACGCCTGGGTGGCAAGGCAAGCGATGTGCGGCTGGAGACGGGCGCGCATGGCAAGCCGATGCTGGCCGCTGACGGATATGACGACCAACCCACGCGTGATGCACGACGCATGATCGGCGCGATGCAGCGGACGTCTTCAAGCGGCAGTGACTCGAACCGCCTGGTTCAAGCCGTGCGCGCAGGCCTGCATTTCAATCTTTCCCACAGCGGCGACCTGGCCTTGATCGCCTTGGCCCACGTGCCCGTCGGTGTTGACCTGGAACGCGATACGCCATTGGATGCACAGGCTTTGGCGCAAGCCTGGTTCACGCCTGCCGAGCAAGCGCGACTGGCACGCGGCGACGATGATTTCCTGAGCCTGTGGACTGCTCGCGAAGCCGTGCTGAAAGCCATGGGAACCGGCCTGTCCGGCGAGCCCGATTTCAAGCATTACGCTTGCGTGCAGCTTGACCTGGGCGCAGCCCTGACCGAGCCCGGCACGCAGGCAATTCCGCAATCACTGAGCCACGGCTATCGTGCTGCGCTTGCCCTATCCGGCGCGGCGCTTCCCGTGCAACTGACCAGCACTGATGCCACCCGGTTCGCCCCGCGCGTTACGCTAGATGCCCTGGCGCCCGCCTCCCGCGACGCCCTGTGCCTGCACCCCTGATTCGAAGACATCTCATGACGATACCTGCGCAACAAATCTGGCCCGAGGAATTTGCCCGACGCTATCGCGCCGCCGGTCACTGGCGCGGCGAGACCTTTGGCAGTTATCTGCGCGAGCGCGCAGCAGAACATCCTGAACAGGTGGCAATCGTCGCCGGTGACACACGCTGGACCTACGCCGAGCTGGACGAGCGGGCCGACGCAGTGGCCCGCGGCCTGCTCGACGCCGGCATCAAGCCGGGCGAGCGGGTGATCGTTCACCTGCCCAATATTCCCGAATTCCTGGCCGTGGTGTTCGGCCTCTTCCGCGCCGGCATCTTGCCGCTGTACGCGCTGCCGGCCCACCGCATCACCGAGATCGAACACTTCGCCAGCAGCGGCGAAGCGGTCGGCTACGTAGCCGCTGAACGCCACGATGGCTTCGACTATCGTGCGCTGGCGCGTGAACTGCAGGGCCGTGTCCCCTCGGTGAAAAATGTGCTCATCGTTGGCGATGCGCAGGAATTCACGTCCTTTGCCGCGCTGGAAGCGCAAGGCCGTGCAAGCAGCACCGAGCCTGTTCCGCCGCTGCCGTCCACGGTGGCCTTCCTGCAGATTTCCGGTGGCAGCACCGGCTTGTCGAAGCTGATCCCGCGCACGCACGACGACTACATCTACACGCTGCGCGAAAGCGCGCGCATCTGCGGGCTGGATGGCGACAGCGTGTTCATGGGCGCGCTGCCGATCGCGCACAACTATCCGATGAGCTCGCCTGGTGTGCTGGGCGCGCTGTATGCCGGCTCACGTGTGGTGCTCAGCCCGTCTCCCAGCCCGGAAGCTGCCTTCCCGCTGGTCGAGCGCGAGCGCGTCACCGACGTGAGCCTGGTGCCGCCGTTGCTGCTGGTGTGGATGCAGGCTGCGCCGGGCACCAAGTCCGATCTGTCCAGTCTGAAAGTGATCCAGGTGGGCGGCGCCAAGCTGATGCCGGAAGTCGCGCGCCGTGTGCGGCCCACGCTGGGCGTGACCTTGCAGCAGGTCTTCGGCATGGCCGAAGGCCTGGTCAACTACACGCGCCTGGACGACCCGGACGAGCTGATCATCCAGACCCAGGGCCGTCCGATCAGCGAAGACGACGAAGTGCTGGTGGTCGACGACCAGGGCAACGCCGTGCCTGAGGGGGAACCGGGCTATCTGCTGACCCGCGGGCCGTACACGATCCGCGGCTATCACAACAACCCGTCGGCCAATGCGCGCTCGTTCACCGAAGACGGTTTCTACCGCACCGGCGACATAGTGAAACGCACGCCTGAAGGCTATCTGGTGGTGCAGGGCCGGGCCACCGATCACATCAATCGCGCTGGCGAAAAAATCTCGGCCGAAGAGATCGAAGATCATCTGCTTGCACACCCCCAGGTCTTCGATGCGGCGGTCGTGTCCATCCCCGATGAATACCTCGGCGAGCGCAGCTGTGCCTTCATCATCGCGCAGGGCGAACGGCCCAAGGGCGCGGTGTTGAAGCAGTGGATCCGCTCGCGCGGTCTGGCGGAATTCAAGGTGCCGGACCAGGTGGTTTTCGTTGACAGCTTCAGCGCCACTGCTGCGCTGAAGGTCAGCCGCAAGGAATTGCGTGCGGCCTTGCGCGCGCAGCTGACCGCGCAGGACGACGCACAGTGACCATGCAAGACCTGGTATCGAATTTTTTCCCGCTGGACGGGACGGCGCATGGCGCCAAGGTAACTTCATGACAGATGCAAAGCAGACCCTGAACCTTGAAAAAATGCGCGCCGACATCGCGCGCATCCTGCACGAAGATCCGTCCGAGATCGGCGACGAGGACAGCCTGATCGACCTGGGCCTGGACTCGATCCGTGCGATGGCGCTGGTCACGCGCTGGCGCGATGCGGGCGCCGACGTCGAGTTCTCGGAGCTTGCCGAAGACGCGCGGCTGAGCCACTGGTGGGCGGTAGTGGAACGCGCGCTGGCGCGCAAGGCCTGAACGACCGATGAGCATGTATCAGCCCGACCAGGCGAAGATCCTGCAGACGGAGTCGCAGGTAGAACAGATGCCAGCGCAGTCGGCGCAAGCCTCGCTGCCGACCCCGCTGACCGAGGCCCAGACCGGCCTCTGGTACGCGCAGCGCATGGATCTGAACAATCCCATCTTCAACACCGGGCAATACGCAGACCTGCACGGCCCGCTGGACCTGGACGCCTTCCGCCGCGCCGTCGACACCACCATGGCCGAGGCCGATGGCCTGGCCCTGCGCGTGATCGACTTGCCCGAGGCACCCGTTCAAGTCGTCGACCCGGCACTGCGTCCCGTGCTGCAAGTCATCGACCTGCGCGATGAAGCCGACCCGATGGCGGCCGCCCAGGCACGCATGCGCGCCGACATGCACGGCCCCGTCAACACGGGTGTGGGTCCGCTTGCATCGCAGCGCTTGTTCATCCTGGGTGCCGAGCATCATCTCTGGTATCAACGCGTGCACCACGTGGCCACCGATGGCTACGGCATGGCCTTGATCGACGGTCGCGTGTCGCAGCTTTATGCCGCCTACACCGGCGCCAGTCCGCATGCCGGCCAGCCGCTGGGCGACTTCCAGGCCGTGCTGACAGAGGACGCCGAGTACCGCAGTTCCGCCTTGCGCGAACGCGATCGTGCATTCTGGCTGAACGCGTTTGCACAGCCCGCTCCGGTGGCCAACCTGGCCGAGGGCACGCCTGTCAGCGGCCACCGTTTCCTGCATGCCTCACAGCCGATGAGCGAGTCGCTGGCCGCGGCCATGCGCACGCTGGAAGCGGCGTCCGAGGTCTCTTGGCCCGACATCCTAGTCGCGCTGACCGCGGCCTATCTGTGCCGCCACACCGGCCAGCACAGCACGGTGGTCGGCGTGCCGTGGATGGGCCGCCTGGGCAGCCCCAGCGCGCGCGTGCCGGCGATGGTGATGAACATCGTGCCGCTGCAAGTCACAGTCGATGAAGACGCGCCCATCGCCGACTTTCTGGTCGAGACGTCCAAGGCCATGCGCCGCGCGCGTCGCCACGGCCGTTATCGCAGCGAACAGCTGCGCCGCGACCTGGGCTTGCTCGGCGGGCGCAAGCGCCTGTATGGCCCGCTGATCAATGTGCTGCCCTTTGACGATTCCTGGGGCCTGGCAGGCTTGGATGCGCAGCGTCACATCCTGGGTACCGGCCCGGTCGATGACCTGAGCGTGACCTTCCGCGCCGACAACACCGGCCATGGGCTGCGCCTGGCCATCGATGCGAACCCCGCGCTGTATTCGCAGGCAGATGTCGCGGCACACCTGGCGCGCCTTGAACATTTCCTGGCGAAGGCGTTGACTGCCGCCAGCCTGGCGCAGGTGCCGACGGTGACACCGGTCGAGTCGCATCGCTGGCTGGTCGAGGTCAACAACACCGACTACCCGGTGCAAGCCACTACCTTGTCCGCGCTGATCGCCGAGACCATGCTGGCGTACCCCGACGCACCCGCCTTGGTCTACGGCCCGAACACGCTCAACTACGCCGAACTCGATGCCCGCACCGCGGCGCTTGCGCAACGCCTGCGTGACCAGGGTGTGCAGCGCGGTGAGATCGTGGCCGTCGCCATCCCGCGGTCGATCGAACTGGTGCTGGCGTTGGTCGCCATCCTGCGCGCCGGGGCCGCTTATCTGCCGCTGGACATTGCGCATCCGCGCGAGCGTCTGGCGACCATCCTGCGCTCGGCCACGCCGCGCCTGCTGCTGTCGGTGCCCAAGGTCGTCCCGACCTTGCCCGACACTGCGCCGATCCTGCTGCTGAACGCCTGCGAACCCGACTCGCTGCAAGCGGGCCAGGTGCTGGCGCCTTCCACCACCCTGAGCATCGACCAGCCGCGTCCGACCGACGCGGCCTATGTGATCTACACGTCCGGCTCCACCGGTGCGCCCAAGGGCGTGGTGGTCGAGCACGATGCCATCGTCAATCGCCTGGCGTGGATGCGCACGCACTACGCCGTGGGCGCAGGCGACCGCATTCTGCAGAAGACCCCGGCCACCTTCGACGTGTCGGTGTGGGAATTCTTCCTGCCGCTGCTGGTTGGCGCAACGCTGGTCGTGGCCCCGCCGGAGGCGCACAAGGACCCGGCCTGGCTGGCTGCCATCGTGCGCACGCATGACATCACCACGTTGCACTTCGTGCCCTCGATGCTGGCAGCCTTCCTGGCCGAGCCCAGCGCGGCCGGCCTGTCGCCGCGCCTGGTGTTCTGCAGCGGCGAAGAGTTGCCGGCCGCCTTGCGTGACCGCTTCCATGCCGTGATGAAAGGCGAGCTGCACAACTTGTACGGACCGACCGAAGCAGCAGTGGATGTGAGCTATTGGCCGGCATCGGCCGATGACCAGTCGCAGCCCGTGCCCATCGGTTTTCCGGTATGGAATACCGCCTTGTACGTGCTGGACGATCGCATGCGTCCGGTGCCGGCAGGCGTGCCCGGCAACCTGTATCTGGCAGGCCGGCAGTTGGCACGTGGCTACCTGGGCCAGCCCGAACTGACGGATGCGCGTTTCGTGCCCAACCCCTTCAAGCCGGGCGCACGCATGTACGCCACCGGTGACCTGGCGCGCTGGCGCGAAGACGGGGCGATGGTGTTCCTGGGCCGCTCGGATCATCAGGTGAAGATCCGCGGCCAGCGCATTGAACTGGGTGAGATCGAAAGCGTGATCGCCAGCGAGCCGGCTGTCGCACACGTAGCCGTGATCGTGCGTATCGACCGTCCTGGCGACCAGCACATCGTGGCCTACGTGGTCGCCAAGGAAGGCGCAACGCTGGACGTGGATGCGCTGCGCGCCCACGCCGCCGCACGCCTGCCCGACTACATGGTGCCCTCTGCCGTCATGCCCTTGGCGGCCTTGCCGGTAACAAGCAACGGCAAGCTGGATCGGAACGCCTTGCCGGCCCCGGCCTTTGCGGCGCGTGCCGGCCGTGCAGCGGCGCCGGGCTCGGAACAGATCGTGGCCGGCCTGTTTGCGCAGGTTCTGGGCCGCGAGGACGACATCGGCGCCGACGACGATTTCTTCGAGCTGGGCGGACACTCGCTGCTGGCTGCCAGACTGGCCTTGGCGATCCGCGAAAAATGGACCCAGGCGCTTGGCTTGGGCGCCGTGTTTGCACACCCCACGGTGGCGCGCCTGGCGGCTTATCTGGATGCGCGCGAGGCCTCTGCACATGACCCCGCCGAGTCGGAAGGTTTCGGCCCTGTCATCACGCTGCGCCATGGCGATGTAAACCGCGCGCCGCTGTTCTGCGTGCACCCGGCCGGTGGCCTGAGCTGGTGCTATGGCGCACTGGCGCGCGCGATGGACCCGGCGCGCACGGTGTATGGCCTGCAGGCGCATGCGCTCAGTCCCGACAATGCCGAATCCCCCGCCAGCCTGGACGAGATGGCGGCGTCCTACGTCGACACCTTGCTGACCCTGCAGCCGGAAGGCCCGCATCACCTGGCCGGCTGGTCGGTCGGCGGCATTCTGGCGCATGCCATGGCTGTGATCCTGCAACAGCGCGGCCACCAGGTCGGCACGCTGGCCATGCTGGATGCCTATCCCAGCGACGTCTGGCGCGACCAGCCGGAACCGCCGGAAGACGCCGTCTACAAGGCCTTGTTGCTGATCGCGGGCTACGACCCGGCTGAGCTGCATCAGGTGGCGCACACCCGCGATGGCGTGATCGGTTTCCTGCGCGAAAGCGGACACGTGCTGGGCGAGCTGTCTGACGACATGCTGGACGGCGTGTTCCGGGTGGTGGCCGGCAACAACCGGTTGGTGCGCCTTCAGCGCCACCAGCACTTCGCGGGCACGGTGAGCTATTTTCTGGCTGCGCTCGATCACGCCGGTCTGGACCTGTCGCCGCAGATGTGGGCGCCGTATGCGGACAGGATCGAGGTCTTCCCGGTGCCCGCCTTGCATGCCCACCTGACCGGCCCCGATGCCACCTCGCACATCGCACCGGTGCTCAACGCCCACTTGCTTGCCGCCGATCGTGCGCTGCAGATTGTCTGAGGTCCGCACGCCCGTGTTCTGCCGCCTCTTCAACGTTTCATCGACCGGCCGCGCCACGCGCGTGGCCGATTCCTGTATCCCGCCGGCGTCCGGGGACTGCGTCCTTCGACGCCGGCCCGCGCATGGTTTTACCTTGAACAGGAAGCACGCATGAACACCACCCACCGCATTTCCAGCGCCGCCAAGCACACTGCCAAGCAGACGGCCAAGCACGCCGCCTTCGCGCTCGCGACCCTCTCGCTGAGCATCTCGGCTGCCTTCGCTGCACCCGTGTTCGAACAACCCGACAACAGCTTCGCCGGCAAGGTCATGGCCTCGGGTGTGAACGGCCCGATCGTGGCGGGCTCGGAAGCCAACGTCACCGGCCGCGGCTTCAAGCCGGGTCAGCAGATCACGTTGTCCTACGGCGGCCAGGTACTGAACCACACCGGCATGGCCTATGTTGCCGACGACAAGGGCATGTTCCAGGGCAAGATCGCCGTGCCGGCAAGCACCCCGGCCGGCCAGCATGGCATCGTCGTGCAAGTGCTCAAGCCGGCCGCCGCAACCAGCTTCGACCTGAAGGTCTCGCCGGTCATCGCGCTGTCGGGCCAGGATCGCTTCGCGGTCACCACCGCCAAGCTGGTGCCTGGCCTGTACCAGGCTGCCTACAGCAAGAAGAACGACCGCATCTTCGTGACGTCCTCCGTCGGCCGCCCGCCGGTGCAGGACTCGCAGATCCTGAAGATCGATCCCAAGACCTTCGCCATCGAGACCAAGGTCACCCCGGCCAAGGTCGCCACCCGCAGTGACGGCGCCGTCTATGCCGTGTATGGCGTGGCCGTGAATGACGTTGACGACACCGTGTGGGTCAGCGAGACCCGCGACGACAGCATCGCCATCTATCGGCAGTCCGACCTGGCGTTGGTCAAGCGCCTGCCGGCCGGCTCGGTTCCGCACGCCCGCGATATCGTCATCGATGAAGCCGCCGGCAAGGCCTACGCATCGACGCCCATGTCGAGCTCGGTCACGCTCATCGACGCGCGCACGCGTGAAGTGGTCAAGAACATCGAGTTCAAGAGCAAGGTGCGCGGCGGCGAAGCCGGCAGCATGAGCCTGGCGCTGGATACCGTCGGCCACAAGCTGTACACCGTCACCGGCGGCACCAACGAAGCCGTGGTGATCGACACCCGCACCGACACCGTGGAAAAGATCTTCGCGCTGGACGGCGCCAAGTCGGCCGCCGGCGTTGACGTCGACGCGAAGAACAACCGCCTGTACGTGGCCGCACAAGGCAGCGACAACCTGCTGATCGTCGACCTGGCGACCGGCAAGACCCTGCACAACGTGCCGGTCGGCGCAGGCGCGCTGAACGTCGCCTTCGACCCCAGCAGCGGCCTGGCCTACGTGGCCAACCGTGGCGCCGGCACCGTGACGGTGGTCGACGGCAACGGCCGCATCGTCGCCAACCTGGACGGTGGCAGCCTCCCCAACTACACCCTGGCCGACGGCCGCGGCAACGTCTACCTGATCAACAAGTCCAAGGGTAAGGACGACGACACCGGCGATCGTATTTCGCAGATTCTGCGCAAGTAAGCAGACAGGGCAGGGGGGCGGCGCGGGGGTGACCCGGCGCTTGCCACGCTTTGCTTCAACCGGCTCGTACAGCGATGTACGGGCCGTTTTTGTTCATGCGGAACCCATTGTTCGGTGGCATATCTGCTGTCGCGAAACTACGCCCGCCTCGACATCAGCGGAAGTACCGCACACAGTGCCGCCGCTGCACCGACCAGGAATGGCGGTGCATTGCTGGCACCTGCCACCAGGCCACCCAGCGGCCCGCCCACTGCCACCCCCAAATCCCAGGCCGAGGTCACCGCGCCCAGCGCCGTGGCCCGCTCGCGGGCAGGCGCGGCCTCGCTGACCAGGGTCGCCAGGCAGGGATAAAGCAGTGACAGCCCGGCGCCGGCCAGGATCACGCATTGGAAGGCAAGCGCGGTGCTGACGTTCACCGCGAGCCCTGCGAGTGCGATGGCTTCGATCACAAAGCTGACGACCAGCACCCGTCGCGCGCCGAAACGATCCACCCATCCGCTGCCGACCAGGCGGCAGGTGATGAAGGACAGTCCGAAGACGGCCAGCGCCAATTGCTGGCCGGGGAGTTGCAGGCTTTCGAAGCGCGGCACCAGGAAGGCGGCGATCGTGCCGTAGCTGATGCCTGCCGCGATGTTGGACGCACCCGGCAGCCACGCCGCGCGGGGCAGCAGCGAGCGCGGTGCATGATCGATCGGCGCAATCGGTCGCGCGGCACGTGGCGCACGCATCACCAGCAGCCAGGCCAGCGCCGGCAACAGGCTGGCGATTATCCACACCCCGCGGAAACTGCTTGTCCACAACACGGCTGCGCCCAGCACCGGGCCACCGGCCAGTCCCAGCCACATCGATGCCCCGAACTGGCCGGCCACCCGGCCGCGTCGTGTCGGCTCAATATCGGCCAGCACCCATGCAATGGCGGCGGTGAACAGGGCGCCTTCGCCTGCGCCCAGCAGCAAGCGGGCGGCAATCAAGGTGGGCAGGTCGACGGCCAGCAGATGGCCGATGCCGCCGATCACGCCCAGCACCGAACCGGTCAGCACGATGCCCCGCGGCCCGCGTTGGTCCGCCAGCCGACCCGCCAGGGGCCGCGCCAGCATTGCCGCAAGCGAACCGACAGTCACCGCCAAGCCTGCTCCGACCGCACCCGCGCCCATGTGCAGTTGCGCGAAGGCGGGCATGACCTGGATGGTCATGCCCATGGCGGAATATCCCAGCAGGCAGGCAAGCCACATCGGCCAGTAAGCGGCCGTGGGACGGGTTCCCCAGGCATTGGACGGCAAGAAGGCAGGCGAAGACATAAATTTACAGAAGTGCATATTGATGGCAAAGTCTATGCGTGGGATGCAACATGACGCCATTCGCAAATTCGCATGTCGGACATGCGCGGGCCGCATGACTGCTCGCTGCCCAAGCCATCGCCGCGCAGCACATGCTTCTGCGCTTGCTGCTGGCGGTCTTTGGCAGTTCCGCCGCCACGCGGATGAGGCGCGGCACCATGTATTGCGGTACTCGGCCGCGTTTGTTCGTCATTTGAGTTGTGGTTCAGCCTTATCCTGCCTATCGGCATCCGCCCGCTTCCAGCCTGAGATTCCGTCATGAACACCCATGATCTCGAAGCCTTTCTCGCCGTCGTCGAAACCGGCTCCATCGTTGCCGCCTCGGCGCGCCTGCACATCACCCAACCGGGGCTGAGCCGGCGCATCCAGAGCTTGGAAGATGCGCTGGGCGTGACCTTGTTCGAGCGTCAATCCAAGCCGCTCAAGCCGACCGCCGCCGGGCGCGACGCCTACGACTACGGCCGCCGGGTGCTGCGCGCGCTGGACGACCTGAAGACAGTGGTGTCGACCGATGACACCTTGGGTGGCGAGCTTCGACTGGGCATCACGCCTTACCTCTCGGAGCTGGCACTGGCCGAGCCGTTGAACCGGCTGCGTGAAGCGTTTCCCTTGCTTGCACCCCAGATATCCCTGGGCTGGCCCGAGCAACTGGTGACCCGCGTGCGGCACAGTGAAATCGATGCCGCCGCCTTCTGCCTGGCCGAAGGCGCCATGCCGCCCACCGACCTGGAAACCAGCGAACTGGGGGTGGAACCTGTGCTGTTCGTGGGCGCGCGCGACATGGACGTACCGTCCCCGGCCACGTTGCGTGACCTGTCGGCTTTCCCGTGGATCTTGAATCAGGATGGTTGCGGGTTTCGCTGCCTGATGCGGCGCGCTTTCGAAGGCGCGCATCTGCCGTTTCGCGTTGGCATCGAAGCGCCGGGATCGGCTTTGCGCCTCTCCCTGGCGGCAAGAGGAATGGGCATTGCGATGGTGATGCCCACGGCGCTGGCCAGCAGCCCGGATCGCGAACGCTTGAAGGTCATCGTGGCCGAGGATTTCCAGCCGCGGGTGCGTGTGTGGCTCGTGCACCGTGCGCCGGCCGGTCGCCTGGCGCGGCCGCTTGCGCAGTTCAAGACCGCGCTGTCGGAAGCGCTGAGCACGAAGCCCGCCAAGGTGGCCCGCATCGGTCGCGCAGCTGCCTGAGCGTCAGTGTTCGCGACCGATGCGTTTATCGCCAGATCCGGTGTGCAGCCCATCGGGCGATGCACACCGATCGCTTGATCAGCTTCCCTGATACACCGGCCGTTCCAGCTGGAACAAGTCCTGCGATCGGGTGTACCAGCCGCTGCCATGCATGCGGCCGATCAGGTTCAGCGACGGGGTATCCACATGGCAGCGATCCGCGTCCATCACAAAACGTTCGTCGATGTGCATGCGCAACACGGTACCAATCACGATGGTCTGGGCAGGCCCGGTCACCATCGACGTGAGCACCTTGCACTCCATCGCCACCGGCGACCCCGCAATGCGCGGCGGCCGCACGGCTTCCGACGCAATGCCTTCCAGGCCCGCCAGCTTCAGCTCGTCCACGCCATGCGGCGCGGCCACGCAAGTCTGGTTCATGGCTTCCGCCATGTCTTCCGAGACCAGGTTGATCACGAATTCCCCGGTGGCCAGAATGTTGGCCGCCGTGTCCTTGAACTCGCCATCTGCGCTGGGCAACAGGCCAAGCGCAACCGTGGGCGGCGTGTGTCCCATCACATTGAAGAAGCTGTAGGGCGCTGCGTTGATCTCGCCCTTGGCCGAGCAGGTCGTGACCCACGCGATCGGCCGCGGCGTGACGGTAGCCGTCATCAACTTGTAGCGCTTGTCCCAAGGCAGATTTTCGAAATCGAACAGCATGTTCAGCCTTCCGAGGAGGTCGACACGGCAGGCTTGGCGCGCGTGTCCACGTTCAGCTTGAAGATGTCCGAACGCGAGTAATGGCCGGCCACGTCGAAGTCGAACTTGCCGCGCACGATCTGGTCGGTGTCGATGTCCGCGTACAGAATGGTTTCGCCCGAAAAATCAGGCCCGGCGAGCACCTTGCCCAGCGGGTCGATGATGGCGCTGCCGCCACGCATCAACACCGTTGCCGGGTCGTTGCCCAGCGCGCATTCCACGTCGTCCGGGTAGGACGCGCGCGTGATGTGCTGGCACGAGGTCAGCACGAAGCAGCGGCCTTCCAGCGCGATGTGCTGCATGCTGGGTACCCAGGTGTCACGGTCGTCGGCGGTGGGCGCGCAATAGATGCCTATGC
>Ga0265798_10003499_pt1 | contig 22309 bp, 21 predicted proteins | sample P3T30metagenome_FD_192430 | JGI IMG/M metagenome (GOLD analysis project Ga0265798, IMG submission 192430) | Plant litter microbial communities from East Loma Ridge, Irvine, California - P3 T30 | ecosystem: Environmental > Terrestrial > Plant litter > Unclassified | place: USA: California... | reverse complement strand
TGAAAATGGTGCCTCGAGGGGCAGGGGGAGAGCTGGGGTTTGAAGCGTTGGCAGCGAACGAAGGTTTCTTCGACGACGAGAATGTAGGAACTATCACGGGCGTACGGGAAGGTGAAGAAGTGCATGGAACGCAGCACGGCGCTGCGGATAGCAAAGGGTTTGTCTGTTAATTCTATGACATAGCTGTGAGTAAGCGTTGACCTTTCCATCCTTGCCAACAAGGAACTTCTCAAAGTTCCACTTGACGCGCTTGAGGCCCATAAGGCCAGGCTTCTCGTTCTTGAGCCATTCGAAGTGTAACGTGACGTGGCGGGGCGTCGTGCATGCAGGTGTGGCTGGTCGACAAGCTTGGACCACGCGCAACGTCACTGCCACTGCCGGGAGAGCGTGGGAGCTTCACCATGTCCAAGGCAAACATCTCAACGTCGACGCTTGGTGCTGCCTGACTCTGCTCGTTGTACCAACAGGCGCTACCATTGTTCCGCCCAGTGAGCGCGACGACTACACCACCACCACCGACATGTGGGACGACGAGGACAACAATCCGTATGGATCCTTTGCCCGCCATGACTCCAACACGTCCGATATTCCTGGGCTAGCGTCGCCCGCTGCCCGTAAGGCTTCTACCTACTGTCTGAAGCAACCGCCAGCATCACTAGCTGACATGACCAAGTGCCGTACCGCCCCGCGACGCCGCCCTCGGAGGCGTCGTCGCCCGCACAAGAATCGCCCGAGTATGTCTCTCAGCGCGACATGAGCGACGTCGACTACAACGAGCAGGACCAAGACCACGCAGACCCAAAGGCGCCTAAGAAGGGCGGGTACGATGCGCGCGTGGAACAATGGCTGTACGAGCACCCCGAGCAACTCGTCTTGATCACGAGCGCGGGCAAGGACGGTGTGAACTACATCCAGTACACCATCAACTGCGGTGTATGTTAGCCAGGCTGCTGGGGAGCCGCGCAGCTGACACATGGACAGGGCCTCGAAGTCAAGCGCCGATACTCTGAATTTGCATCCCTGCGCGCCGAACTGGTCAGACTTCACCCCACGCTCATCGTACCTCCCATCCCCGAGAAGCATACCATGGCCGACTACGCCGCCAAGCCGACAAAGGCGAAGGAGGATGCCGGCATAATAGAGCTGCGGAAGCGCATGCTGGCTGTCTTCCTTAACAGGTGTAGGAAGATGCAGGATATACTACAAGATGGCGTCTTCTGGCGGTTCCTCGATCCCTACACAAGTTGGGTAGGCTTCGTTCTCTTGTAGATACCAACCCCTTCAACTGACTTGCTTCTGTAGGCAGACGTACTCAACAGCCCGCCTGTTTCCAATATCCCCAAACAGATCCTCAAAGCACCTCCGCTCGATGCCGCGAACCCTTCCCAAGCCCACAGCTACCTTCCAGTCCCCTCGTCTTCCGCAAAATTGAAGTCGGGCGGTACCATATCTAGCTCGGGTACTCCTGTCTCACCAGCCAACAACGCAGCCCTACCTTCAGCAGCCGCGCATACGACACCGGGTCCTGCCATTTTCGGTCGTTTCCCTCCTGAGACGCGCAATATGTCGGAAGAGGAGTTGGATCCATACTTTGTTAGCTTCGAGAACTCGTCCAAAGACCTAGAACACCTGCTGCAAGGACCAATGGAGAAGGTCAACAGACGACTGCTCATGCACCTGGGCAATTGGGGAGAGGACATGGCAGATCTTGGCGCTCGATTCAATGCCTTTTCGCTATCTGAACAGACGCAGTCTCTCGCTGCAGCCATTGAAAAGACGGGACAAGCTGTCGACTCTACGTACATTGCGACGACCGAACTCTCTTCGTCTCTCAGCGCAGGCTTCTCGGAGCCTATGCGTGAGAGCGCGCAATTTGCCGGCATCGTACGTTCTACCTTGAGATATCGAGTGCTCAAGCGGATACAGGAGGACATGACAAAGGACGAACTTGAGAAGAAGCGCAATCTACTCGAATCCCTCGAACGCAGTGAAGCAGAGTCGAAACGATTAGAACAACATCTGAGTGGCGTCGGCCATCAACCTGCCCGAAGTCGCGCTGCATCCAACAGCTCACACCGAAGCATCGGCGAGGCGGAGCAACCACGTAGATCGGACGAGGATAGGGCGTCGATTGATTCCGACTTCCCACCTACACATGGCGACACACCATCCAGCGCACAGGGCGCACCTGATAATCAGTCACCGCCTAGTAGCCCGCACAAGAAGACTGCAAGTGGGAATTTCGTCACCAACAAGCTGTTTGGGTCCATTACACATGCTTTCAGGGGTATGGCAGACGTAGATCCTGAAAAGACTCGAAGAGATCAGATCGGCAAGACACGGGATAGTATGGTACAGGTAGGCTTAATATGTCATTTGTGAAGACACTTGGAGATACTGACCATTACGCAGCTCGAACAAGCGCTGACTGTGGCCGAGAAAGACACCAAAGACGCAAGTGCGGGTGTGATGAAGGACCTGCGACGATTCCAGAGCGAAAAGGAGGACGATTTACGGCGTTACATGGTATGTCTCGGTCTTTACCTAGTGCTCTTGAAAGCCGCTAAGAACAACTGCAGATGGAGTTCGCTCAATGCCATATCGATTGGGCGAAACGAAACAAGGCGGCTTGGGAAGAAGCTAAAGCCGAAGTTGAGAATATTGCGCCACAGCCCTCAGAAGAATACCCCAGGAGATCTGAGGACTTTGAAGCCCGAGAGCAGTGATGGCGCGTGCCATGTCTGTCTGTGTACACCTGGCGATGCATCCTTTGAGCGATTGCGCACCTGTATTGAATATGGCGAGTAGTAATTCAAAGTATAATAACAGTCGTTTGCTTTACCATGTACAACTACTCAGAACTACAACGTAGCTTCGTCGAACTTCAATCACCAGCTTATTGTGGAAATGTTCCCTTAGATGCGCTCATTGAGCGTGCTGATAGGAGAGCATTCTGAGATCACTCTACACATATGACAAGGACGGTGATGTCTGAGCATGAGAATGCCAGCTGCCAGGGTGGTTTTATACGACAAGATAGCTCCATGGACGATACTGTGAAATAGAGCTCAACGCAATTCTACATAAGAGAGCTCCAGCAGCCTTGATCTCTTCCCCCTTGTTACGCTAACCATTTACACCCTGCTTCTAGTCAATGTGTTCTGTTACTGTTACATCGCCAAAAACCTACTTGTCCACGGATCCCCCAATCAGGCCTTCTTGCTCTTCTACACGGCTTCAACAATTGCGAACTCGGCAACGAGATTCAGGGACACAGGTCGCTTCGAACGTTGGATAGTATGCTGCTCATGGATTTGAGGGTTTGGAAAAGGACAGGGATAAGGACTTGGAAGGAAACGCGACAGCGATCATCAGTACGGAAGGCATTAGGGGTAAGGGGTGGAGGAAGGCCAGGGATAAACATGGTTGGTTTGCGAGGATTGGATCAAACAGGACGGGTGATGCGCAGGCAGCGAGGACAACGGTCTGACTGGTGGCTAGTGACTGTGCAAAATATAGAGTAAAGTCATCTCCTCATGGCCGCAAGTCATGACACAGGTTTGATAGTCTCAAAGAGGTCATCTGTATCCGTTCGTAGACACATAGGATTGGCAGTGGCCGGGGTAAACCATGTGGAAATCGGGTGAGTGGCAAAATAGTTGGGGGATCGTAAAGTCCATGATATGCATTGATGGTTAGCAGACAATTGATCTCAAACGCCATCCGTCTTGTCGTTCCCATCCGCAAGAGTTTTACAGGCGCTCGTAGATATACATGCCGATGCCCGCAGAAGCAACTCCGTATCCACCGTGAGGAAGAACCAGGCGAACCAGTAGTTGTAGAGAAACCGCCACTCGACTCCAGCCATGACCTTCGTAGTCATCATCAGTGTGCACCCGCTTATTTCTTGTCCTTCTTCGCACCGCCCTTGGACTTGGCTGTGCCCCGGAACTCCTTCATCCTGTTCTTGCGCTGCTTGCCTGTTGTCCAGTCAGTATGTGTCATGTATCGACATGCAGATCCATCGCCATAATTGCGACACCATGCATAGACGCAGGGAAGACGTACGCTGCTGCCTGCTGGCCTTCTCGACCTTGGTGGCCATGCCGTAGCGTACTAGCCTGTAGCGGGGCTCGAATTTCTTCATGGCCTCGGCGCTGTCATAGATAAGAGCGAAGCCGGTGCTCTTGCCGCCACCAAAGTGTGTCTTGAAACCGAATACGGAGACATCGTCCTTCTTGGCCTTGTACAGCTCACCGAGCTTGCCACGGAGTTCGTCCTTGGAAACGTTTGCGCGGTTGGGGTGAAGGACATCGCTGTAGTATTCCCGTCAGACTCAATCCCCCGCAACTGTGTACTCGGCGTTTCCTGCACTTACACGACCATCTGACGACGTCCGAGGAGAGGGTTGCGGATGAACTTGCGCGTGCGCAGAGTAACTTGAGAGTCGGCCATGTTGGGAGGATTCGACCTGCAACACGACAATTAGCCGTGAGTCACAAGTACAATAGGGCGGGCTTGGGTCTGCAATGGACGTACTGGACAGAGATCGATCTTGCTGTTGTCGATTACCTGTGGTTAGCTGGCGGCAAGATGGAGATGTCGAATTTGCTGCGTCGTGTCGGCGGTCGGCAGTGCGCCTCGCTTAGTCTGCCAAGGCGCCCCGCTACAAAGTTACGTAAGCAGATGCGTGCTTGGATGTTCTTTCCCCTCGTCAAAATCAGAACATACAACTAGGCTGCACGACTAGGGAGGCTGAGACACATTGAAATATTCTAGCTTACGTGCCGAACAAAAACTATTGTCGCTTCCATGGACGCACCATCCAACCTACCGCAGCTACTTATCTTGCAACGCCAGTATTTCCAGCTGGTCGAACCACACCAATTAAGATGGCCAGATGATGCGATACTAAAAGCGCCAAACGTACAAGTGTGGCTCTTCCACAATCTGTTCGATGCAGCCAATATCACATCACTACCCCCGGGCCGCTATCGGTTGAGGATTCTCAAACAACTTGTCGCAAAACTCGAGAGGTCGATCACCGACCCGGAGGAGGATGTATGGTCTCCTATCTCCTCACCATGGCTTTGCCTTCGCTGTAGCCAGCCATCTATCAAGTCATAATAATCATCTTGCAATCGCAAAGATTCCATGCAGCACTTGCTGACCTTTCTCTTCGTCCCAATTATAGGAAATCTCAGATGACATTATGGAAGCGATGACTATTCTGCTTGTTGCTGATCTGCCCTCCGAAGCCGATGCAGCTCAGCAAAAAGCATTCGTGACGTACTCTTACCCCCATCATTCAATCGATGATAGCGTAACGCACGAACGTACGGTAACGCTACTTGAAGCGCGATCCGTCATCTCCTCGTCTGGAACGACTGGTCTCAGAACTTGGGAAGCCGCCTTGCTACTCGGGTCGCATCTCGCGTCCGAGGCTGGCCGACCGTTTGTATCCGGGAAGAGATTGTTTGAACTTGGCGCAGGAACTGGAATGCTGTCCATTCTTTGCGCGAAGCACTTGGGGGCGACCGGCGTGGTTGCCACAGATGGCGACGAGGCTGTTGTCGATGCCATCAGAACAAATCTTTTTCTCAACGGACTTGATGTCGATGACACGTCCCGGATTCAAGTGCGGACAGCCGCGCTGAGGTGGGGCCATCCCATTGACGCAGCGACCTTTCCCGAAGACTATGGCATGAGCGTACCAGATGTTGTAGTGGGAGCAGACGTCGTAAGTCATCGTCATTGCAGTCTCGTGGAGAAGTGGATCTGACAACGTCGCAGACATACGACAAGTCCGTCATTCCGCGATTGGTCTCGACTCTGGGAGAATTCTTCTACTTGAACCCAGCGCTCGAAGCTCTGATATCTGCGACGATTCGCAACGAAGAAACGTTCGAGACCTTTCTGAACGCGTGTAGTGGGTCTCTCCACGTCTTGTTTTCCTGGCCATGTTACGACATCGGGCGAGTTGTTGCTGACTTTTGTGGGGTAGGGCGGAACCGTTTCAGCTTCGAGCAGGTTGATTGCCCACCGGTGCCTGAACACCAACAGAAAGGGCCGTTTTATCCAACTTCGACCCCGATCCAACTGTGGCGTGTCACTAGAGGGCGATACATGGACGATGCGTTTTCTGTTTGAGACCAAGGTGTCGAGAGAGAAAACTCTTGACCGACATATGAAGGTACATAGACGCTGATGGTGGCGGATTGCAGCATAAAGAAAGGTGTGTATTTTGAAGCCTAAGAGATTTTCTGGTGATTCACCATGTTCGAGACGGTGAAGGCCCTTCTGAAGACCCGGTTGGCTCTTCTGTTGCGCGGCCGCTAGGATAGAGTTACGCGAGTAGACAATGGACCCGCATCTAGTTATGCACAGTCAAAAGTCACTCAACCGGAGTGCTTCAGAGATGCGAATTATCGGCAAGGAACGCACTCTATGTATAGCGGCTCGCAAGCCGACTGGTGAGCTGGATGAAGCCGCGAAAAAAGCTGTTCAAAGCCCGACTAAGGCGTGGTGAGTCGATTGCGAAAGAGGAGCCGCGCCCGGTTACCGAACGGAAGGCTGTGATAGATACGCAATATGGCTTCATTGTGTTGAGAGAGCTCGCACCCGAGTGGGCAGTGGTGTGTAGTGATGGTGCCCGCTGCGAGTCGCACCGAGTTGCACAAGAACGTGGACCTTTGGTGGTCTTCCCGTGTGCATGCTCGGCCCGCAATTCGCTGCAACACGACGGCTGCGACGTTTCCATGCACAACGCTGCAACGGCGAAAGGATACACTCTGGCCAGGCTTCCCCGCCGTGGCTGCACCGGCAAAGATTAAGTTGTAGCAAGGCACCGTGGTGGATGCGAGTGGGGGGTAGTAGGGAGGAGTCAGCGGGCAGCGGGTGCCGCTATGGCGTGCTAGATGATCTCAATGGCTCCATCGTGATGGCTATCACGAATCATCCCCACACGCGCAACCATATCCCGACCGCATATCTAGGCCGTCGTCGTCAACCATGTTCTAGAACTGCCCTCAGGTACTCGCAGGCGCCGGTCTCGTAATTACTTATTGACCGCAATCCCGCACTCCTCTTGCTATCGATCTCGGATACATTGCTTGTTATCCTGCCGCTGAAAGCCGCCTGCCCCGTGGAAATACTCGGCTTTGCTGTCTCTCACGAACTGCTGCTTATCGCCGCGCACCCCAGCCCAGCCCAACCCGCGCATCGTTCCCGGAACTATACTGCACTCTATCCTTCCTTCCTTCCGACGTCGCACGTCCCGTGTCTGTTGAAGTAAGCTCGTTCTCCTGGCTTCTTGGTGTCGCCTCTCAACCTCGTCGATCGATCAAGGCCCCTTCTTGTACATCGTCACGATCTAGACACGCACTATCGTGTTCCTGGCTAAGACGTTGGCGCAGAACCCAAGCGATAAGGATCCTAAACAAAGCCACGCACGAACCTTCCGTCATATCAGCAGCTGGTACTCGGCGGCCTGTGTCACCGCTTCTTTGCTGCCCTACTTCCAGCCCTGTAACGACATCGTGCACCGTGCACCGTGCGCGATTACCACAGTGAGGCTTTTAAAGTTCTTCTGCATCCATCATGGCCACACATCACGTTCGTCACCCGTCTCATCAATCCAAAAAGTCGCAGCCAGCGCACGCACGGCCCTCTAGGCCTCTGTCAAAGCGGACCCAGTCCCACGGCACCAAAGCCGCCTCCAAAGCCGTTCATTACAAAGAGACTGCATCCGACGAGGACGAGGACTCAATGGCCGTGAGTTTTTTGAACTACTGGTATGTTGTCGTCATCCGAGTCCTCGCGACTGCGCACTAATCTTGTGTTGCAGCACCGTCTGCGAGAAGCAAATTATTGTTCCCAGTAACTCTGTGCTCTATTGCTCGGAAAGGTATGGCCCACACCCACTCTATGATGCACAGGCCACCCACTGACATGCACACGTAGCTGCAAGAAAAAGGACACCGAGAAGAGCCTTACCTATTCATACGATCATTACTCACCGCCAACTACGCCATTTGCCAACTTCACGTTCGACGAGTTTGCCTTTCGCGACATTGTACCTCAGCGCTCCCCCACTCAGCCTGAGTCAAAACGCTCGTCATGTGCCTTCTCCGACATCTCGTCAGACGATAACAGCGTCGACCGGTGTCAGCGTTTCGACTCGGAGGCATCAAAATATCTCCGCAAATTCCAATCGCCTGCCTACTTCCCCGATACCGTTCGACCGCGCTACAGCCGTAGCTCTACTTCACAAATCAGCTTTAGCGCCGCCCCCTCGCTGTCACACACCCCAGCCTCGTCAGTGAGCTACTCGCTGCCATACACGCCCGCCACTACGCGACCTCTTCCACCCAGGACTAAGCCGTCGCATAGTGGGTCTTACGGAGCCAAATCAATTGACCTCGTTACCCCAGTGACGGCTCCATCGAGTCCAAAGTCCTATTCGCACAAATCGGCGGCTTCCATATCAAGGACGTCTGCTAGTACAATTGAAGGCGAGATCTTCTACGCCAAGTCACCAGTTCCTGAGCCATCATTCGCTAGTGGCAGTCTTGGTCGATTACTTGCTTCAACACCTCGTTAAACAAGTGCTGTCTCGAGGACGCTTGATCACAAATCGCCCCTCGGGTTTTTTAACACAACCTTTTCTAATAGCAGGCCACGAGCGCTTGGCTATGCGGGCGTAGCCTCGATACTCTTGGGACATGTACATTTCGTTTCCACAACAAAAGTCTTTTGGTCATCGCGTAGATGGCCCTCCTTTGCGAATAGCGATATACCAACAAGCCTTTAGATCTCATGGAGAAATTAGGATGCATGTAAGTAGATAGAAACAATGAATAGATGTCAGTGCCAATGTCACGCACATTCAATCTATGCAACCGTCTCCGCAATGTAGGCTAGCATTGCCCGCCACCATCACTGCAGCCTTTCATTAAGAAGGCTATAGATCCGAGAAGAAGAAATTGGGATAACAAAGCCGGCGAATCTGGTAACTCCCCTCTACCAGTGTCCACCGAAAGCGTAATAACGACCAGCCTTCCATAGCCTTCTCAACAACCTCAAACATTTGTTGCATCTCCTTATCCGAGCTTTCCACACCCCTGCAATCTCCTCGTCATCTCATACTTTGCATATACGCAACGGTCTTGTAATTTGTCGATCACGACTAGGTATACACGCAACATAGAAGAGGAGAGCGTATAGAAAGGTTAGTCATCAGCGAAGGTGTAAAATCTCCTGAACACTTACTATTCACAAGAGCTATGCCGAAAAGAGTAAACTTGGGCTTATCCTACCCCGCAGCTGCATGGCTGCGACTCGCACAGTGAAGGGGAGGGGGGAGGATGATCAAGAAGCTCACAAAAAGTGTGAAGACTTTGTGGACTCTGGCGTCATTAAGGCCGGCAATGGTAGACATTTACATCAACAGATAAATAACGCCTCTCTTTATGGCAAGCAGACCTGCATCCTATATGGACTATGAATTAAGTAAGGAATGTATGTACAAACGCCACCGCATGCAAATAAGGAACGCTATGCTATGCAATACCTCATCCGGAATCCTGTAAATACACATTATCGGATGTTTCTCGTGATCCTCCCTCTCCAATCATCATCGTTTGTAGTAGAGCGCAGTGCTTATAACCCGCAGTTACTAGTAGCGACCTGAGCGTACTGGGCATCGATACGTCCCAGAGCCGCAGCCTGGCCGTTTGTAAGCTCGTCCATGGCTGCCTTGGCGAGGTTGAAGCCTTGAGCAGCATGGTCGACGGCGAGAACGTAGATGGTCTTTCCGTTGTAGGTAACGCCGTAGCATGTACCACACTAGTATGTATTGTTAGACAATGAAGATGAGGAAATGTAGTAAGTGTACGTACCTGTGGGCTGTTCCATCCAGCAACACCCATATATCCACCGATTTTAGGGAAACCAGCAACGTTGGCTTGAGTTTGCCAGTTGTACTTTGTGATGAGGCCGTTGGAGCCGTCCGAGCAGGCGAGCGAGGTCAAGGCGCGGCTGCCGTCATCGTAGCCAGTATCGTAGCTGACAGTGATGGCCGAAGCCAGACTGGCAAAACCAAGGATTGCCGCTGAGGTGATGCTGGAGAACTGCATGATTTGTTGGTAGATGGGTAGAGGCTTGGAGAATGGAGGTTTGGAAGTCGGAGGGCTGGTTACTGATGATGCGTGTCTTGCAGTTGCGAGTACATTGCCATTTATACCATCCGCCATGTCGAAGCCTCCACTCTACGATCCGAGGCTTCCACCTCGTCTTTCGTCACAATGGCAATCTTTACAGGGTGCCCAAGCGCGAACGCGAGCGACATCCCGGAATGACTTACCATTTCGACAGCACTAGCTTCAGCGGTCAAAGCAGATGACCATGAAATAGCGGCGTTTGGTGTAGGTTAGCACAGATAAGCTTATAGCGCCAAAAGACACGAGAATTAATGCGGAGAGTTGCGATATTTTTGGCACGCTAGCAGCGGGAGAGGCTTTCACTAGCTATAAACGGTCCAGTAGACGAGGAAAAGGCCCGGAGATACGGATGGTTGCATTCAATGTGCCATAATAAGTAGCCACGGACAGCGATCAATAAAACGATGCTGCACCCCACCGGCACGCGTGCACGATACATCTCACGAGATTTAGGTATGATGTCGTGACCGGACGGGATCTGAAGGCGACGCACGTATAGTCTCGGAAGTGGCGGCAGCCAAAGCCACGTCGACGAACACGGAATCTGACTACCACCGTCAGAGCGTCACACACGATGCAGTAATTGTTGTTGCTCAGGGGAGGACGTCGTCGAGTTAGCTGTCCGTTAGGGTAGCGCTCACACCAGCAACGATTACCTTGGTCAGCAGATGAACCTTGGAAGCGTCGATTCACCGCCCATGCAGACCCCCATTTCGGCATTCACGACACGAGATACAACCGTAGCGTTTTCCGATTGAAGTTCGACCAGAATGTTCTCCCTGGGAGCTGCGATCTCGTGAGAGCGGAGCCTTGACCTTGGAACACAGCCGCGGAACAAAGCGTCGGTTCATTCGGTATACCAGGCCCGTGGACGCTTTGACTTCCGAAGGCACAAAGCAACCAGGTGCAGATAGAACCTTGGAACGGTCGCCACGCTTTGCGCAACGGAGGAAGGTGCCGAGGAAGCTCGGTGGTATGTCATGAGATCTGGTCGTTCGGAAGATGTGTGGCAGCGCCGAGTGCAGCACCAGAAGCTGTTGACGCTGTTGCTTGTTGCGCTAGTCTTTCGGGTGACGGAGAATTTCTCAAAGCGGAGCCAACGGCTCGTTAGCTACCTACGCTCCAGATATCGCGATGGTAGGTGTCCACTGTCACGGCAGTCGCTATGGATCCACGCATGTCACGGGTGAGATGACAGGGCGGAAATAGCGCACGACTTCCGTGCACGCTCTCCAAAACATCTCGCGTTCCATCAACGACCAACAGCGAGTTTCATCCCTTGGCCAGAAACGCATTTGCCATGGAAATAAGGGTCTGGTCTTAGCTCCTGGACAGCCACAGGATCGGCCTCAGGCTCGAAACAGCCATACCCGAGCGGCAAGTGGCTCAATACAGGCGCCCATGGCAAACATAGCCAGTAGCAGACCTCTGCATTGTGACACGTTGACCGCCCTGTTTCCCCAGATCTCGCTTCAAGCGTTCAGGCGTCAAGAAAGCGTGCCTTCGCGACGCCTGAAGTCTCGAAGGTGTTATGGCATGGCATGCGTATACCGATTGATCCGCTCAACAGGCGGCAACTGTTTCTCTATATACTATATAATGGACGCAAATGTGCTCATTTGGCTCGGCAGGCAGGTCCACGTTCTTCTCTTCTCACTACCAATTACACACCAAGACAACCTTCGTTTCTACCCGCATTTTCTTAATTCCCAAACGAGCTAGTCTCTTTACCAACAAACAAACCATAATGCATTTCTCAACCATCTTCGCTGCTTCGGCCATGGCCAGCGCTACCTTCGCAATGGATCACAAGGTCATTGTCGGTAACAAGGCTGGCGATCTTGTCTTCAAGCCAGACAGCCTCAAGGCCGCTGAGGGCGACACTGTCACCTTCTCGTTCTGGCCCAAGAACCACTCCGTCGCTCAGGCTACCTTCGCCAACCCTTGCCAGGTAAGATTCTCCATATACGAACTGCGTGTGGGACATACACTGACTTCGTACGTCCAAATTTAAAGCCTATGGACGGTGGCTTCTTCTCCGGTTTTGTTCCGACATCTGATATGGAGAGCGTCGCCAGCACAACCTTCACCTATGAGGTCAAGAATGCTTCAGCTCCCGTCTGGTTTTACTGCTCTCAGGGCATGCATTGCCAGAATGGCATGGTCGGTGTTATCAACCCCCCGTAAGTTTTCCACTTATCTTGTAGTCGCTTGCTTTCACTGACATTGTCTAGGGCGTCTGGTCCCAACACTCTTGATGCATTCAAGAACGCTTCTGAGAAGGCCACCGAAAACGTATCGCCTACATCAACCGCCGGCACTGGTGGTAAGCTCAACGAAAACGGTACTTCAACATCCGAGTCACCTTCACCTTCTTCAGCAACAGGTGCTGCGTCCCATCTCGCTGGCAGCGCTGTGTTCGCGGGTATGACGGGTCTGTTCACCTTCTTCATGCTCTAAGCGATCGAGCTTGTAGTGCGAAGCAACTGTTATACCCCAGCAAAGATGGAACGAAGCTCTGGCAGACAATGTGCATTAGTATGGTGGAACACCATCAAGAGAAAGTGGCAAAGTATAGGTATTCTTGGTGTTAATTGTATATGAGTATTGAATGAACTAGTCAAAACTCCAACTATGTACGATCGTGTAGTGAGCACTGCTAATTGGGTAACGTACAGAGCTGCATACATGTTGGTCATAGCAGCATGACTGCTAAACGATGGCGGAGTCTAGGTGGCCTGTTAAGAGTCAGCGAAAGCTGTCGAAAACAAGCAGAAGTGTAATGTGAGGTTGAAATGCAAATCAGACATCCAAGGAAGGTATTCGCGCTCATTGACCATCTAAAGTAGGTTCGATTGATGGCTAGCGTGGAAACTGCGAATGTGGAATGCTTTTCATCATGGTGCAGGGATGGGAAGTTGGGAGAGCAGTAGTACTTACAAGAGCAAGTGCTCAAAGCAGAGAAACTGGTGTCAATGAGCATGCGACACAGGGGCGAGCGCTGGATACGCTTGCAGCTGCAGAAGAAGAAGAACAAGAAGCACGTGAACTGAAGCAGAGTGCAGGAAGCTAAAAACTTTTAAGTGGACCCGACCGGGGTTATGTTTCGCCGGGGCCGCAGAAACTTGTTGATGTTCAGCGCATGCATGTGCTTGTAATGCCGGACGTGGCTTCTAGAGGAACTGCCTGGACACAATCACTCAGAGCTATGCCCCGGTTTCGACATGTTGTTGTCACATGTTCGTTGTGTGGGCTAGTGTTCCGATAGGGCTCACAACTCAATCACAACCTTGCGAAAGCTGACACCCTCCTTCTGCTTCTTGTAGCCCTCCGCCACAGCGTCGAGTCCCTTTCCAACTACCAGTGGTTCTGGGCTAAAGGTACGTGCACGAAGTCAGTGTATGCCTCACACGCACTTGGTACATAGATACTTACACAGCTTTTAGTGTACCCCTTTCCAGCGCCTCTGGCACCCACCGAGCCCAGACAACGTCACCGACGTACTTGTCCGCCAGCGCTACACTTGGACCGAAGACGCTTGTGCCCTCGATACCTTTTGGAAGGCCCTCTGCATCAGGCAGCACAGAGCCATAACGTCCACCGAGCTTCTCGTATACTGGTGCCCAGGCAGCCGCAGCATCCGGTGTACCAATGGCGTCACAAACACCCGCGAATTCCGTGCCTTCGAGAGCGGCGATGATGTCGTGGGCGACCTTGGGGTCCTTGTAGTCAAAGGCTGCTGTTGCGCCCAGGCCTTTGAGCTTCTCTAGGTTGTGCTTGCTCGCTACGCTGACGACCTTTACACCGGCACCCGCGGCTAGCTGAATTGCAGTCGCTCCAACGCTGCTCGAGCCGCCCCATACCAACACTGATTTGCCCGTAGAAGAGGGGTTGGAGGATGGCAAGGGTAACGCGAGGGTCTCCTTCTTGAAGAGGCATGCGGCGGCAGTGGAGACGGCAAGAGGTAGCACCGAGGCCTCGGCGAACGTCATGTGCGATGGAATCTTCGATACGACGAGCGCGTTGCAAGCAGTGTAGAGCTGAAATCCACCGTGCGCGGGGTCGTTAGTCACGAGTGAGAACGCGTGTCTGTACCATGCTGTTAGTTCACAGCCCCGCGGAAGCTCTCAAGGTTGAAGGCGGAAGACGAACCCTAGCACCCGGTCGCCCTTGGTAACGTGTGTAACGCCCTCGCCAACTTCGTGCACCTCACCAGCGACGTCAGTACCACAGACGTTGGGATACTTTTGCAGGAAGATGCCGTAGTCCTGGATTTTCCCTGCTCTAATCAGCACACTCATTCCTACTAGAAAATGCAGATACTCACAATCTACGGGGTTAACGGCAACGGCGTGGTTCTTAATAACAACCTCGCCCTTGCCTGCCTTTGGCATGGGAGCTTCCTTGACCTGGAGCTGGCCCTTTGCTTCTGGGATCCATGCTGCTTTGTTTGACATGATGGTGGTAATTCTTGAAAGATATCGTTTCTTGGGAGCAGAGTACAGACACAGATGTGAGGCAAAAACGATGGCTTGTACCTAACTAACGAAAGAAGAGACAGCACCGGTGTACGACGGCGCAACACGCTCGCCGATGCCGTCTACCCACCTTCGATTACTGAGCCTCGGTAGATCTCCAGTTCATGCACACAGATCGAACCCCACATTACGCTTTGTTTTCGAACGTGACTACAGATCTGTTTAGCATGTTAACTGGTGAGCTGGTTATGCGGTGACGTTATCTGAGCAATGATGATGTATAGCGCTATGTCATCGTTGGTGGATTTAAACGGAGTTTGGTCGGCTTGTTCCATGCGCACGGTTCGAGCCGGGGAGTGCCACGAGTGAACACCAACAGAAACGAGAACAAAAAGAAACAGCAGAGTAATATGAGATTAGGTTGCGGGTTAAAAAGAGTTTCGGTTTCGGAGTACTATTTGGATTCTACGCAATCGCGTTCTTGCTCTGACACGTGGCTATTTAGTTACTGCTTGGAAGCCTAAATTGCATGTGATTTGGGTTCTTGAACAGACTTGATGTCTTCTACTTTATTCATACATTTCAGGTCTTCCCCTTGCGATCTATATACAAACCATTGTTGAACCCTGGCTACTCACGCCAAGATTCGAGTCAAGAAGGTATACATGCAACAGGTTGTGCTTGCAAGTAGCTCTCTGCATAGTTCGCTCTATCTGTTAATTCTTCTTTTGGTTTTATTGGACAAGACAAGCTTTTAGCCTGGAGTGTATTCTCTCACATTGCGATTTTTTTGCGGGGCATGCGGGCGTGTGTAGATACAGACTCAATTACACATCAACAGCTTGTTGTCACCCCATACACAATATTGTCTATCACAGCCTGTAATTCATAACGGCCCATTGCTTTAGAGATTGCAATAGATTCAGGGACTGCATGAGGCTACTCTGGATGCGATCATGAACTTGTTAATGTCTGGTATTTGCTTAACCTATCAAGCGTAAAAGGCGAGATGTGTTAGGTATTCCAATTCATCTCGGCTCCTTATTCCAAAACTGTTGGCTTATGTTGTCCTGCCTCATTTACGATCTCTGCAGATTTCATGTGCCTCCTGTTCGGCCGAGCGTTGTCATAGGTGTGCAGCGTGTACGCCACCAAAATTTCTCAAGAAGCAGCCTGTCCAGGGCTCCGTGGGCTGCTGCCACAACTCGGCCACTCGTGCGCGGCTTAATATTGGGAGGTATGAAGCTCCAGGTCCTCTCCTACCAGGAAATCGAGAAGTTAAGTAAGTGACAAAACCGCGGCAAAGGCCTCGTAAAGGCTGAGAGAGCGATAAGCGTGCTGCCGAGTCATTTGTGACGCGTATCAAGCCACCGTCTGATTCAAGCGCCAATGCCCCGACAAGCGCAGTAGGTAGCAACACCAACCAATGTGGAGTGGCATTGCAACGGCGCAGCCGAAGCAGATGGCCATGCCGCACTCCGATTGACTTTTGTTGGTTTTCCACCACTACAACCACCCTGCTACGAAACCGTCCGTGACCGCCTCGCCGAAACGCCCGCGTACTGCGATGCTTACTTGGCCTCGCTGATCTGCATCTCGCAATCGGTCCTGCGACCTGATCCCCACCATCCTCATCAACTACCTAGACAGCGACTCTCCGCCGGCTTTCCTCGCGTTCCAAGATACCTTCTTCGCCACGATGAAGCTACCTCCCATCGCGGTAGCCTGTCTTTCCGCTCTCGCCATAGACTCATGCAGCAACGTCATCGCGCAACGCTTGAAAGCATGGAACGAATCTAAGCCCTTCGTCTTCGACCGCGTCCTCTTTACCCAGTTCGCCATCATGGTCGTACTCACCGCGCCCATCAACTACCACTGGCAGAATTGGCTCGAGCGCGCGTTTCCGGGCTGGAAGACCGTCAAGCAAACAAGGGCTGTAGGCGAAGGTGAAGAGGAGAAGGGCATAATGCTGAGAGGTGATGGAGAAGGAAAGGGCATTGTGGAAGAAGAGGTTAGAGTGAGGAACTGGTGGAATATTTTCAAGAAGTGGTTTACGGACGTGAGTGGCCTATGCTCCAATTGTGGTGACGGATTAAAGCTTACGAGATACAGTGCATAACCATGGGCGCGCTACTGAACCAGTCAATGTTCCTGATTCTGATTGGTCTCATGAAGGGCAAGACAGTTGCGATGATTGGGCAGGACTTCAGAAACGTAAGTAGGCCCTCTGCCGAAGGGCTGCTGTGTGCAGTGCTAATACTTAAAACAGGAGCTCTTCGGTCTCATCTTCGATTCGTACAAGGTCTGGCCGATTGCCAACTTCTTTAGCACCACCTTCATCCCTGTCGAGCGTCGTATTGTCTTCCTCAGCTTCTGCGGTTTACTGTGGAACATATATCTGAGTCTGGTGGCAGCTCGATTGTAGACGTACCAAGACGCAACATACCAGATTCCGCTTAGAATAAACACAAGGAAGATGAGGACTGCGTTACGCTGGTATCTAGATCAAGTAGACATGTTACCACTCTTCGGCCCCTTCTTCCAAGCTTCCATAACCGCTGCCCAATATTTGTTCTCGTCCTCCCTGATATGACCACAGTGCGGACTTTTCTCAAACTGCACCTTTGTCACATCCCATCCCTTTGCCTTGGCAAGATCAGCGTGCTCATCTGCCTCCTCAAACCGAACCATCGTATCCGAACGACTATACAAATACAGACGCGGTACATTGGTATCAAACACCGATTCATCGTTCAGTTCTCGGCAGAGAACTACCATCATATTCTCCCTTCCCGTAGTCTTGTCTGCAATAAATGTGAGGACAAGGAGAAGATGAACCAGCGCCCCACCAAACCAACCCCAAAACGTGTTTCTGGGAAGGGACGCGGAAATGGCTGCATGGCTCTGCATCCACGGGCCTTTGGTCGGACTGGAATCGAGAATCTGTGCTTGCATTGGTAGCACTGTACCATACTTCTTTTTCCATGCTTTTGCAAATTCATTGACTTGATTTCCGCCGCCGTTTGAGAAACTATGGACAAGGATGCGTCCTCCTGAAGCGGTATGTTCGGCTACAAGATCTGTTGTTGGCTCGAGCAAAGTGGCGTAGGACGAGGTACGGCGGAACATGTCTGGGGTGAAGCATCGTACCAGCAGGATGCGGGATGTTGGGAAAAGCTTCTGGTAGGCAAGTGTGTATTTGGCGATGTGCTTTGCGGCCGCAGCGTTCCAAGTGAAGAGTAGGATGAGCGGAGTTTGCTCTGCGAGTTGGGATAGGTATGATGATGATGTCCAGAGATATGTGTTGTGACCTATCTTTTGAAAATCGGATAGCGGTGTTACTATGTCTGCATTGGGTGGAGAGGCTGATGGCTCCATTGCTGCGTGTGAACAAGGAAGCTGGTATGATGAGGTATATAGACACCTAGGCAGAGATGTATACTACATTGCGTCTTGTTAGCTAATTGTCAACGACGCGACGACCTTCTCTAGAGCAGGTCTTCGAAACACAGCCTCGAAAGAACACGCTTCCTCGTAATTCACGTACGATTTGCTAGTAATGATACGGCCATAGAGCGAGCAGGTTGCTTCATCAGCTGAGCCAGAGAACACAGAGACGTCAATTGGTAATGATATAAAAGTCCTTCTCAGGAATGCACGTTTAATAGCACGAGTTGAATTCACGACCTTGGCGTAGAAGAGCAACCGAGCCGAGGTACCACCATTATTGGCTATTTACGTCCACTCTCGCAACACGCACCGAGTTCAATCTACGCGACTTACACTTTTGAGTTCTGAGACTATGGGGCCTTGCATTGTGCAGTCTGACATGCTGGTGCCTAAACCGCAGTCTGGTTCTGACCCAACGCCCATGCAGCTGTGGGGCTCACCGTTGCACCCGCCTGCGCCACCCCGATAGCGATGCTTACGCCGCCCTCGCCCACCGCTGCACTCTATCCTGCAGCAAATCTGATGCCTGATTACTTGGAAGTAGAGGTGGCTGTTGAGCGTGTAGTCTGATGTGAAGTGAGAAGATGATTGGAAATAGTATATGGGAGAGCTCAGCTTGACATGTATTTATCTAGTGGGTCGCTTCTCGTCCCCTGCCACAAGCGCCGCCTCCTGCGATGCCATATGCGACTTGTGCGCATGCTTGTTGATTGTCGTCTGTATCCCATTGCCATGGCCATGGCCGGCGGAACGTCAGGTACTTGTGGAGCGGCGGGCGTATTATTTGCTCCTTTCCTGCCCAATTTGAGCGACAGTAGTATGAAAACAGCTGCGATCAAGATGGCTAGCAGTAGCATAATCTTCCTCTTGATGCTGCGCTTCTGGTATCCAGAGGCGACGTTGAGCTCCTTGTCGGCTTCTTTGACGTCTCGCGACATGTTCTCTACATTGTAATCTATGCGATCGAGCATGCTGCCCTGATCGATGACCATGGTCTGCAGCTCTTGGAAGATGTTTGCTAGCTCGATGATGCCTTGGGCGATGTCTTCGATTTCGCGCTCGCGCTGAGCAATGATTGCTTGATTGGGGTCGTGGCGCATGCGCTGTTGCTTTGTCTGGAGGAGAGTGGACTGGGAGAAGGAGCGATCGGCGTCCGACTCTTGCAAGGCAGGGTCGTTGTAGGGGTTTTGGACGGGTGTTGCAACGCGGAAGGGCGAGGTGAAGCCGCCAAGGTCGCGTAGTTCTCGACAGACTGTTAGCATAGCCAGGGCTGTGAGGCGGGGGTTGTCTCACTCTTGAGGTAGGCAGCCTGCTTCTTGCGGAACATGGCACTGACATGGCCAACGCGGGTTGCCAGTGCGATTTTGAGGTTCTGGGCCATGACGTCTTCGCCCTGGGCGATGCTGCCCTGCTGTTTTGCGTCGCGGACCATGGCGTCTATGCGCTTGATGGCTTGCTGGCACTTTTGGAAGAGGCGCGTGATGGCCTGGGTGAGATGCTCAATGTCGCGCTCCTCGCGCCTCTTGACGTCTTCGTCATCGAAGCCAGGCAGCACGTGCTTCTGGTGCAGCTGGTCGAGCTTGCGTGTCTGCGTGGCGATGTCGGCGAGGTGCTGGGTGATTTCGTCCTGCACGTCGAGCCAGCGCGGAGGCAGCAGGTCCATCTCAATCACGGCGTCGCCGTCGTCGTGGTAGGCGCCGCTGGACATGAGGCCCTGGCGCTCCTCGGACACGCGCGTGCTGTCGCCCAGGCCATTGGAGCGCGGGCGGGCATGGCGCGTCTTCTGCTGGGGGTGGTGGGCGTAGGACTGGCGGTAGGATATGAAGAGGTTGGTTCGGTCCCGCCACATGCTGGGCTGGCGAGGGTCAACCTGAGAGGACGGCCAGACTGTGAGTGACGGCCGCTTCGCAGGCGTGTCGGCGGCTGAGGTGCGGTGCGCCGGCGAGGGAGCCGCCTTCCCGCTCTGGGCGACGCTAGGCCAGCTCCCCAACAGACGGCCGTCTGACAGCCTGCTCCACTCCAGCCCATCTTGCCCAGCCGCAAACACTACGGGACCCTCCTTCACACCACACCTGCGCCTCTGCTCTATCCACCACCCCAGCCCATCGTCGCCCAGCAGCCCAGCACCCCTTCACCCTCGCACCCACCACCCAGAGACAACATGGTGTGTAGCCCCGCCCCGCCCGCGCGCCCTCGCACATACCCCGCCCTGCAAAACACGACGACCGCACGCCCGCCCCCAGCCCGGCGCATTGCTAACACTGCCATCTAGGCCGATTCTCTCACCGAGGAGCAGGTCTCCGAGTTCAAGGAGGCCTTCTCTCTGTTTGTAAGTGGCCGCCCAGCCCTGCCTGCCCACCAACACCAGCTAACCACCTTGTGATGCAGGACAAGGACGGCGATGGTCAGTACTCTCCGTCGCCTGCACCACCCACACCTTGCCCCCCTGGGAGCGCCCTCGTTCCTGCCCACGCAACCGCACTCCGCACTAGACACCCGAGTTTGACCCCGCTGACGATGATGCCTCACAGGCCAAATCACTACCAAAGAGCTGGGCACCGTCATGCGCTCGCTCGGCCAAAATCCCAGCGAGTCTGAGCTCCAGGACATGATCAACGAGGTGGATGCCGACAACAACGGCACCATTGACTTCCCAGGCACCTCTCCCTCCCACTTCTGCCACACGCCCGCTCTAACCTCGTGCAGAATTCCTGACCATGATGGCCCGCAAGATGAAGGACACCGACTCCGAGGAGGAGATCCGGGAAGCCTTCAAGGTCTTCGACCGCGACAACAACGGCTTCATCTCCGCCGCCGAGCTGCGCCACGTCATGACTTCTATCGGCGAGAAATTGACCGATGACGAGGTTGACGAGATGATCCGGGAGGCCGACCAGGACGGCGACGGCCGAATTGACTGTACGTCCTGTTTGCTGCCATCACACGTGCCGCTCTAATACAATCCAGACAACGAGTTCGTCCAGCTCATGATGCAGAAGTAAGCCTCTGAAGTTGCGAGGTGGAATGACTACATGTATTGCGACGGTAGCACGGCTGAGAGTTGATGTCGACGAGTGACGGCACAGTTTGACCTACTTGGCGTGTCGTGTCTTTGTACCCCGGATTCGGTTGCTTGTAACCCGAGTCGCCCGGCTTGTTTGTCAGCGTCTGCAGGGAATTGTCTCCTATACCTATCCTCAATTCACATTCTCACGTATTTACCCCAACTTTCACTTTGGTGCAGAGCCTCTCCTGAATGGTCTTGAGCCACACTCAAGCCTTCGGGTTTTTGCAAGACACGCAGGGCCATGAGGCGGTGCATACCCGGACAAGCTTTGACCGCTTAGCCTGCGGGTCCTTTGCTGATCAGTCTCCATGGACACGAATGCGCGTCTTCAAGGGTAAACCTTCTTCCTCTGCCCAACTGCGCTGCGGATTGCGATCTTCGGCTGCTTCATTGCGATTGCCCTACGCCCCTCCCCCATGATGATCAACGCATCTGCGTCCACCACAGTGAGACAATATGGCAACCTCGCACAAGACACATAGATTTCCAAAAGGTGTGTGGTCGTGCAATTGCTTTCTGTTTGTTATGACCGACTCGCATACTCTTCTATTCGTAGTCTTGTACCCGTATTGCATTGCGAGCAGGAATATACGCAGTCCTCCTCGAGCCGAACGGGTCAAGAGGCCGTACTGCCGCCCCGTCTGTATGTCATCACTAGAAAGTATAGGCGAGATCGACACGAAAAGGGAATAAGGATCTTCGGTACAGCAAGTCATGGAGAGACGTTTATGGCAAATGCCATCTCCCGTTCGATTATCCACCCACTGACGGAAATCCCCAGCATGGCGACTGCCATCTCATGTCCGAGTCGTCGTCATCGTAAACCACGACGGTTGCGGCCCCATCTGGCTTGGCAAGTAGAGGCGGAGGGAGCCGCGACGTTGCGCAACGGCTTTCTAGGCTTTCGAATAAGACATTTGCCCGGTACCGCCTAAGACGTTGAAGTTGCTAGGGTCTACTGACCCTCTCGACCGTTCTTGGGCGCGAGGTTGGCGTGTCGATGTGACTACGGAGGTGAAGAGTTTGCGTAGGTTGCTGAGTCATAACAGGCTGGGGCCAAGTGCGAACCCCTGAGTGTCTGGGAAGAAGTAGTG
>Ga0265798_10003497_pt1 | contig 22310 bp, 21 predicted proteins | sample P3T30metagenome_FD_192430 | JGI IMG/M metagenome (GOLD analysis project Ga0265798, IMG submission 192430) | Plant litter microbial communities from East Loma Ridge, Irvine, California - P3 T30 | ecosystem: Environmental > Terrestrial > Plant litter > Unclassified | place: USA: California... | reverse complement strand
GTGTCGAAAGTTACGTCGAAGCCCCGTGTTGCGAATTGGTTCGGGAATACACGGTTTTTGGCCTTGTACGCTTCCCGGAAATTCTGGGCAGCTTCACTGTCGCGCGTCATCGACGGATACATCAGGCGCAGCACGGTAAGCCGTTTCATCGAAATTTCCTCGAAATCGAGGGTGTCGTTCGGTTCGATGATCACGAGCTGAATCTTGAAATTCGACACTTCGTTGAGCAACAGGTTCGTCGTCCCAAGGATCATCCCGGTTTTTTCGGTATCCAGAATGATGTAATTCTGAGTGTCTTTTACCAGCAGCGCCCGTAGTTTTTCGGCCGGGACCGAACCGGAAGCGTCGACGTCCGCAAATTTTACATTCGGATAATTCGCTCCGATATACTCCTTGTTCGAAGTCCTTTTCGGATCGCAGACCACGATTATGTTTCCGCCTTTGCCCGTCAGATAGTCGAGCATCATCTGCTTCGTGTATTGTTCTGACGGCATCGCCTGATACAGATTGCTGAATTTTTTGGCCGCTTCTTTGGAAAGCGGTGAAATCACGGCGACTCCGGCTGTATTCAGTTCCTCGGCTGCTTTTTCGGCGTGCTGTTGGTAAAACGGCCCGATCACCGCGTCGGCATTTTTGACTTCGTTGTTCCGGACTATTTCCAGTACTTTGGACGAAGCCTTGCTTTCCTCCGAATCGTATATCTTGACATCGATGTTCAATCCCAGCGTTTTCGCGGAATCGATCGCCATGAGCGCACCGGAATAAAAATCGAGCGTCAGGTTCAGGAACGCATCTTTTTTTAGCCTTTCCGCAGTGGCCTTCGTCGTATCGGCACTGATCTTATTGGCATTGAACGGGAGCAGGAGCACCAGCTTTTTCTTATCACCACCTTTGGCCACCTTAGACAAATCAGTGTAATCCTTGCGCGGCTCGGCCTGCATTGAACCTTTGCTTGGAACTTTGAGGATCATTCCGATTTTTACACCGTCCTTTAACGTCGGGTTGAGATCCGTAAGCTGCTGCTCGCTCAGGTTGAACATTTTGGCAAGTCCGAACATCGTTTCGCCCGCTTTAACCTCATAGTTCGCGAATCCGCCTCTTGCCGCCGGTTTTTTTATGACTTCCGTTTCGGTTTTTCCGGTAACGATGATTTCCTGAATAGGTGGTTTCGGACGCTCGACGTTTCTGGTTTCGGCTTTATCGGATCGTAGATGCAATGTCGCACCGGTTTGCAATCCGGAAACGATCGACGGATTCTGTTTTTCGAGTTCGGAAACCGTTATACCGTATTTTTTCGCTATTGAATATTTGGTCTCGCCGGCCTGGACTACATGCGTCGCCTCGGAATTCGCAGGCTTGGATGAAGTCGAGTTCGACGATTTTACCGGTTCGGCCGTACCTCCGGGGATGCTGATGGTTTCGCCTTTTTTGAGTCCGCTTTTGACGAGATCGGCATTGACTTTTTCGAGATCCTTGACGCTGACGTCGTATTTTCGGGCGATGCTGTAAAGCGTTTCGCCTTGCTCGACCAGGTGCGTCCGGGGTTTCGCGCCTGAAGCGGATGTAGCCTTCGCCGAGGAAGGAATCAGCAGAATATCGCTTTCCTTCACGCCGTTTTGGGCATCCGGGTTCAGCCGGTAAATATCAAAAGGGGTTACATTGTACTTTTTCGCAATCTGGGAAACCGTTTCGGATTTTGCCACCTTGTGCTTCACATAGGTTTGCGAAGTCGCCGGGATTATGGAGAAAATGGTAAAGAGCAATAAAAAAAAGTACTTCATGTGATCTGCATTATTGGTTTTTCAAAGATACGGCTTATCAATTAGTCTGCCGTAATTTTTAAAACTTGTCCCGTCTGAAGCCCTTTTCTGGCCACTTTCGGGTTCTGTTGCTTTATAACGTCGACGCTTACGTTATATTTCCGCGAAAGTCCGCTCAGCGTTTCTCCGGATTGCACTTCATGTGTTATGGTCGCTCCGTCAGGCAAAGCCGATGCGGTTTCCGATGGTTTTTCTTCCTGCTTTTGCGTCTGATAAACAGCACCCTCATTAGACGGGACGATGCCGCCTGAGACCGGGATTCTGATCGTCTCGTCCGCACGCAAACCGCGTTTGGCCACCTTTGGATTCGCATCCTTTATCGCGTCTATACTGACGTTGTACTGGTTTGCCAATCCTGACAAGGTCTCCCCCGATACGACGCGGTGCGATATCGTGGATGCACTGCCGGCCGCGGTTTCGGTATTACTTTCAGGCCGTGATATCGCTTGCTTTTCAGGTTCGGAGACCGATGTCTGCGGAAGCGCATCGGAAACGTCCTGCTTCGGCTGAACGATCGGCTCCTCTCGTACCGGAACCGGAATTTTGAGGATCATGCCGTTGCTGATGCCTTCTATCGCAAATTTGTTCAGACGATAGATTTCAGATGGCGGAACCAAATACTTTTTGGACAGCATTTTTACCGTCTCGCCCATCATTACCTGATGGTTCACGATTTTATAATCCTGTCCTTCGTTGTCTTGTGAGAAAAGATCCGGGGCGATCATTAGCATTACAATCAGAATTGCTTTTCTCATATATGCGGGTTTAGTTTATTCCCATTCTATAGTGGCCGGCGGCTTGGAGCTGATGTCGTATACGACGCGGTTCACGCCTTTGACCTTGTTGATGATGTCGTTCGAGATTTTCATCAGGAATTCGTATGGCAGATGTACCCAATCGGCAGTCATGCCATCGGTCGATTCCACTGCACGCAAAGCGACGACTTTCTCATACGTCCTTTCGTCACCCATAACGCCGACACTGTCCACAGGAAGCAGGATGGCTCCGGCCTGCCAGACTTTGTCGTACAATCCCCATGATTTCAATCCGTCGATAAAAACGCTGTCGACCTCTTGCAAGATACGAACTTTTTCTTTCGTAATGTCGCCCAAAATCCTGATAGACAAGCCCGGACCGGGAAACGGATGGCGTCCTAAAAGCTCGGGATCGATGCCCAAAGATTTTCCGACACGCCTTACTTCGTCCTTGAAAAGCATCCGCAACGGCTCGACAACCTGGAGTTTCATAAAATCGGGTAAACCGCCTACATTGTGATGCGATTTTATAGTCGCCGACGGGCCTTTTACCGAAACCGATTCGATGACATCCGGATAAATGGTGCCCTGGGCGAGCCATTTCACGTCGGTAAGCAAATGGGCTTCATCATCAAAAACCTCAATAAATACGCGTCCGATGGTCTTGCGCTTGGTTTCCGGATCTGAAATGCCTTCAAGTTGCGACAGGAAACGATCTTCGGCATCGACGCCTTTCACGTTCAATCCCATGTCCTTATACTGATGCAGAACAGCTTCAAATTCATTCTTGCGCAACAATCCGTTGTTGACAAAGATGCAGTAGAGGTTCTCGCCGATCGCTTTGTTGAGCAGGACAGCGGCGACAGTAGAATCGACCCCGCCGGACAATCCTAAAACCACTTTGTCGTTTCCGATCTTTTGTCGGAGTTCGGCTACGATTTCTTCAACAAATGCCGTTGGCGTGAAATTTTGCGGAACCTGGGCGATCCTGACGAGGAAATTTTCGAGCATCTGCTTTCCATCCGTAGAATGATAAACTTCAGGGTGAAACTGGATGGCGTACGTGGTTTCGCCTTCGATCTTGTAAGCGGCGTTCTCCACATCGTGCGTACTGGCGAGCCGGACGCCTCCGGTAGGAAGTTTTTTTATGGTATCGGAATGCGACATCCAGACCTGGGAATTATCCGAAACACCGGCAAAGAAATCTTCACCTTCTTTAATATAAGATAAGTTGGCACGCCCGTACTCTCTTGTATTGGAAGCGCCGACTTCCCCACCGTCGAAATGGGCGAGGTATTGAGCGCCGTAACACACGGCCAAAAGCGGCATTTTACCTCGTATCTGGGACAAATCAGGATGTGGCGCATCGTCCGCGCGTGTAGAAAACGGACTTCCTGAAAGAATTACGGCTTTGTAGCTCGAAAGATCGTCCGGAAAATGGTTGTAAGGAAAAATTTCGCAAAAGATGTTCAGTTCGCGAACGCGGCGCGCAATAAGTTGTGTGTATTGCGATCCGAAGTCAAGGATAAGTACGTTGTGTTGCATGCGCAAAAATACTTCAACATTTTAGATTGGGAAACTCCTCGCATAAAATTTTCTTAACAGTGAAAGTTTGAAGGCTAATTGGCGGGATTATCCGTTATCATTGTACCATGAAAACATTTTGGACACTGATTTTTGTATTTGCGATGCAGGTCGGACTCGCTCAGGACAAGACGCAAACGCTGACATTCAAAGAATTTGGATGGACGATTTCGATCCCGTCGGATTATAAGGTTATGCAGACCGAACAGCAAGATATGATCCTGGCGTACGAGCGGGATCCGTCCCATAACATCCAGGCGTATTGGGAAGATTTCGACGAATCGAAAGACGGAAAGTACGTCGATGCGCTGCGTTCGGCCAAAAAAAGCGTGACCGAAGCTGTAAACGAACAGCTGCCCGGCTCGGGAACGACATCGGAATCTGAAGAAATCATCGACGGCAAAAAGTTCGCTGTCTTCACATCCAAAGTCGCGCTTGACGAAATGTTTACCGTTTATAATGTGACGTTTGCACGAGTATTCGGCAAAAAAGCGGTGAGTATTAACCTGACGTTTGCAGATGCGGGCGAAGGAGAGAAATTGAAGGATGCTGTGCGGAGGTCGAGGTTTAAATAGACCTGTTATTCAAAATTTTTACCCAATAAATGAAAAACCTGCTTCCGAACGACGGCATCGTCAATTATTATGGCCCGGTCATTCCTGACACCCAGCGTATTTTCGATTCGCTCCTAAATTCGATCGATTGGAAAAACGATGAAGTGATGATGTTCGGCAAACGCATCGTTACAAAACGAAAAACAGCCTGGTACGGCGATGCAGACCTGGCGTATACCTATTCTAAAATTACGAGAACGGCATTGCCGTGGACTCCGGAAATATTGGAACTGAAGAAAATCGTAGAGGACTTGTCCTCTGAAACCTACAATTCCTGCTTGCTCAATCTTTACCACGACGGATCGGAAGGCATGGGATGGCACAGCGATGATGAACGGGAAATCGTCAGCCGTTCGGCAATCGCATCGTTGAGTTTCGGGTCGGAACGCCGGTTTTTACTAAAACATAAAATTTCGAAAGAAACAATATCGCTGGTTTTGGAGAATGGTAGCTTGCTCGTCATGAAAGGGGAAGTTCAGGAACATTGGTGGCATTCGGTTCCAAAATCGGTTAAGGTTGCAGAGCCCCGCATTAATCTGACATTTCGGAAGATGAAAGTTTAACTTTTTCGGCAGCTCAGTCACTCCGTCACTTAGTCACTCACTCAAAAACACCTTACCAACACCAATCCGTTAATAAAAAACACTAAATCTCCCTTTTGTCCGTTTAAAAATTGTGCATTTTTGTTCCAGACAAATTAAACCTGATTTTTTATATGCAATTTCTCACTTTACTGCTCCAAGATCCGCAACCGGTCCAAGACACCATCGCCAATGCGCAAAACGCTGCCGGCGCCGCCACTGTAGCCGTAACTGAAAACGTATCCTACCTTGATTTTGTCCTAAAAGGTGGTGCGATGATCTATCCTTTGATAGTATTGCTCTTCTTCTGCATCTACGTGATCATAGAGCGCGCCATGACCATAAAAAAACTCGGCAAACAGGACGCGAACCTCATGAGCGAGGTCAAAGCCCAATTGCGTGCAGGCCGGATAGACAACGCCATCATGTTGTGCAGCCGCGACGGCAATTCGACGGCAGCGATTCTAAAGAGCGGGATCCAGACGATCGGTCGCCCGATATCGGAAATCGAATCGGCAATGGAGAAAACCGCAAACATCGAGATCGCCAAGATGGAAAAAGGCCTCGGTTATCTGGGATTGATATCCGGAGTCGCGCCAATCCTTGGATTCATCGGGACGATCGCCGGGGTAATCAAAATCTTCCACTCGATTTCAACAACGGGAAACCTGAATATCCAAACCATTTCCGGAGGTCTTTATGAAAAAATGATCTCCTCGGGAGCCGGTCTGGTAGTAGGCGTTATCGCTTATTCGGGATATCATTTGTACAACATGGTCATCGACGGTTTTACGGTCAAGGCCGAAGCACAAACGCTCGAAATCATCAACGTAATTCAGTCTCCAGATGGCAATTAAGAGAAAAAGGCGCTTCCATCCCGAATTGTTTTCGGCTTCGATGAGCGACATCATGTTCTTCTTGTTCCTGTTTTTCCTCATCATTTCGACGCTGGCGAACCCGAACGTGATCAAGCTGACGCTTCCGAAAGCCGAGTCTACCGAAACCACGAAAAAGGATCACCTGACCTTGTCCGTGACTCCGGAAAAACAGTACTTTCTGAACAAAGACAATATTCCGTTCGACCAACTCGAAATGGAATTGGCCGCGCGCACCCAAACGTCCGGCGATAAGAACGTTGTGATCCGGATTCCGGCCGATCTTATGGTCCAGGACCTCGTCGACCTGATGCAGATCGGCGTCCGGCTGAAACTCAATTTCGTCATCGCAACGGCTAAGAATTAATGCTCCGGAACGTGCTTCTCGTCGCACTTGGCGGCGCTGCAGGAAGCGTGTTGCGTTATCTGACGTCTGTTTTTGTCAACCGGTATTTCCAATCCGTTTTCCCGTGGGCGACGCTGGCGGCAAATATCATCGGATGTTTCCTTATCGGATACTTTTTCGGATATCTGCAAAAGAACCAAACGGCCGATTCCGGTCTGAAATGGCTGCTCATCACCGGATTCTGCGGCGGATACACCACCTTTTCGACATTCGCGAACGAAAACCTGACATTGCTTCAATCCGGAAACGGCGCCATGGGATTCGTTTACATCGGATCGAGCGTTATCGTCGGAATTGCCGCAGTCTGGATCGGACTTTTTGTCTCACAATGAATTGCCAAAACACCCTGATTTTTATCAAAAATCTGTAAATTCGCAACCTATGAACGAACGCGATTTTCAGGAAATCAACGCCTTACTGGCATCTCCAAAAAACATTGCCATCATTCCACACCGCAGCCCTGACGGGGACGCAATGGGATCTACGCTGGCGCTTTACCACTTTTTAAAGAAACTCAATCAGGATGCGGTCGTCATCGCTCCCAACGAATTTCCCGATTTTCTGGGCTGGCTTCCGGCATCGGAAACCGTCCGGATATTTGAAAAAGACAAAGAAGCCGTTGCAGACGTGCTGTCTAAAGCGGACATCGTATTCACGCTTGACTTCAACGCCCTTCACCGCACCGGCGAAATGGAACATACTTTGGCGCGCCTGAACACGACGTTCATCATGATCGACCACCATCAGAAACCGGACGATTACGCCAAGTACCGTTTTTCGAACCCCGCGTACGGATCGACGTGCGAAATGATATACGATTTTATCGTCGGATTGGGCAAAACCGATTTGCTCGACAAGACGATCGCCACGTGCATTTATTGCGGCATCATGACCGATTCGGGTTCTTTCCGGTTCCCGTCGACCACCAGCAAAACGCACAGGATCGTCGGCGATCTCATTGATCTTGGCGTCGAAAACGGATATATCCACAATTCGGTTTACGACAGCAATACATACAACAGCCTGCAATTACTCGGTCGCGCTTTGCAGAACCTAAAGACCATTCCAAGCAAAAAGACGAGTTATACGACGCTTTCCTCTAAGGAACTCGACGAGTTTCAGTACGTGAAAGGCGACACGGAGGGCATCGTGAATTACGGCCTGAGCCTCAAAGGAATCGAAATGACGGCCATGTTCATAGAGCACAAGGACGAAAACATCGTCAAAATATCATTCCGCTCGAAAGGCGAATTCGACGTGAACCAATTTGCCAGGGACCATTTCAACGGTGGCGGGCATATCAACGCCGCAGGCGGAAAATCGTTTACATCGCTTGAAGAAACCGTGCACAAATTCGAGGGGCTGGTTTCGCAAATCTCAATCTGACACCATGAAAAAAACGCATATCACGCTGCTTTTGATGCTTTCGGTTTTCGCCGTTTGCTGCAGCCAGCAACAGGCCCGTCGACCGGTTTCCCAATCCCAGGGGACTGTGTTCATGAAAGAATCGGCAGAGCGAAATAAAAAGCTCATTGCCGGGGAAGAGGGCAAGATCGACTCGATTATCAAAAGTGAGCCGGACCGCAAGTACATCGGATCCAAAAAAGGCTACTGGTATACGTACGTCAAGCAAAATACGGCCGATACGATTACTCCTAAAAAAGGAGATATCGCCTACTTCAACTACGAATTGACCGACCTTGACGGAAACGTGATTTATACCCAGCTCGAACTTCGCCCTCAGGAATATCATGTAGACAAAGAGCAAAAGATCATGATGGGGCTACGTCACGGCATTAAACTCATGCACCGCAACGAGACCGTGCGTTTCCTTTTCCCGTCCCACATGGCATACGGCTATCACGGCGACAACAGGCGGATCGGGCACAACCAGCCGGTAATTTGCACCGTGACGCTGACGGACTTCAAACCCGAACAAAATCAAACCACTACCGAATAAATGAAGAAAATTTCCCTCGTCCTTTTTGCCGCTTTCCTGGCGTTGTCCTCATGTAAGGACGAAAAAAGCGACCTTGCCGATGGGCTTTATGCCGAAATAAACACCAACAAAGGCCAGATCCTGTGTACGCTCGAATATCAGAAAGCGCCCGTTACCGTCGCGAATTTCGTGACGCTGGCGGAGGGCAAGAACACGTTCGTTTCCTCAGAATACAAAGGCAAACCATTCTATGACGGACTGAAATTTCACCGTGTCGTCGCCGGCTTCATGATCCAGGGAGGCGATCCGCTCGCAAACGGCATGGGCGGACCCGGATACAAATTCAGCGATGAGTTTACCGACCTCGTTCACGACCGCGCCGGAACCTTGTCGATGGCAAATGCCGGGCCGGGCACAAACGGCAGCCAGTTTTTCATCACCCACGTTCCTACCCCTCAATTGGACGGGCGCCATTCCGTATTCGGATACGTGGTGACCGGACAGGACGTTGTGGATTCCATAGCAGTTGAGGACGAGATCGAAAGCGTAAAGATCATTCGCGTCGGGGAAGCGGCCAAGCGTTTCGATGCCATAAAGACGTTCCGCGACTATTTCGGAAAGGAACTCGACAATCAAAAGAAGCAGGTCCTTCAGGAACAGGAATTCCAGAAGGCGTATACCGAGAAATATAAAGCTGTAATCGACGCCCAACTTGCCGAATTTGCAAAACTTCGAAAATCTGCAAAGAAACTACCATCGGGCGTTGAAGTGGCTATAATAAAAAAGGGAACGGGAGAAAAACCTGCCGACGGAGCAATGGCACTGATGAACTACGCAGGATTCCTTGAAAACGGCGTATTGTTCGATTCCAATATCATGTCGGTGTCAGAAAAATTCGGCAAATACGACCGGAACCGCGAACAGGCAAGAGGGTATCTGCCGGCTAAATTCGTTTACGGTCCGCAAGGACAGCTTATTCCGGGATTTAAGGAAGGCATGTCGCAGTTGTCTTACGGCGATAAGGCGATTTTGTATATTCCCGCCGCTATGGGATACGGAGCAGCCGGAGCGGGTGGCGTGATCCCTCCGAACGCCAACCTTATCTTTGAAGTCGAAATCCTTAAACTGGAACCAAATCCAACGCAGAAATAATTATCCAAAAAAAAACATTACGATGAAACTAAAAACGATACTGTTACTGTTTTTGTCCGTCACAATGATCCAGGCGCAGACAAAAAAATCCGATGCTAAAAAAGCTTCCGCAAAGACCGTGGCAGCCAAATCGGACGACGGAATGTTCGCCGAACTCGAAACATCCAAAGGGAAAATCCTGTTGCAGCTGGAATTCGCGAAAACGCCGCTTACGGTTGCCAATTTCGTGTCGTTGGCTGAAGGAAACAATCCTCAGGTCAATGAAAAGTACAAAGGCAAAAAGTTTTACGACGGCCTGAAATTTCACCGTGTTATCAAGGATTTCATGATACAGGGCGGCGATCCGCTAGGCAACGGTTCGGGTGATCCCGGATATAAGTTCAAAGACGAGATCGTCCCGGAACTGAAGCACACAGGCCCGGGCATACTGTCGATGGCCAATTCCGGACCCACTACGAACGGCAGCCAGTTTTTCATCACGCACAAGGAAACCTCATGGCTGAATGGCAAACACACGGTTTTCGGTCATGTGGTCAAAGGGCAGGACGTCGTGAACAACATTACACAGGACGACGTGATCAACAAGGTGACGATCATCCGCAAAGGAAAAGCAGCAAAAGAGTTTGACGCTCCCAAAATTTTCGGCGATTATTTTGCGAACAAAGCCAATGAAGAGAAACTGAAATCAGAAAAAACGGCCTCTGTCCGAAATGCGAAAAAGCAATATCTGGACGGCGTCCGCGCTACGGCAACTACGCTTCCAAGCGGCCTTTCCTACCAAATCGTCAAAAAAGGAAACGGTACAAAACCGGCTCCGGAATCTCAGGTTTACGTATATTACGCCGGTTATTTTACCGATGGCTCCCTTTTCGACAGCAATTTCGAGGAAGTCGCCCGCGAATACGGAATGCATGACGAACAACGCGCGGCACAAAACGGCTACAAGCCTTTTCCATTTAAAATGGGTACTAAAACGGGCATGATTCAGGGATTTATCGAAGGAATCGAAAACCTGAATATCGGGGACAGGGCGGTTGTGTTTATCCCGTCCAAGCTTGGATATGGTGAAAGCGGACGCGGACCGATTAAGCCCAATACGGATTTGATCTTCGAAATCGAAATCACAGATAAGCAGTAATGTTAAACTGTGAAATGTTTGATTGACCTTTCCAAAATCAATGTTTAAACATTTAAGCCATTAAGTTCATTAAATACGTTAAGAATTTAAACCTTAGGATTGTCGCTTTGCTGTAACTTTAGCACAAAAATTAATGTCCTTAATGCTTTTAATGATCGTAATGTTAAAAAAAAGTCCGGATTAATCACCGGACTTTTTTTATGCTTTATAATCGGAAAATTTTATTTGAACGCCCACTCCACCTCATCCTTATCGTTAAAAACCGCGCCCATTTCGACTTTGGCAACGATCCCGAATTCCTCCTGCAAAATGAGCCAGTTCGCTTCGTTAAAATGATTGGTGGCCAGATCGAATCGCTCCACTTCCCAGGTTTTGAATGATTTAGGCAGATTTTCTTTTATCGTTTCAACCGTTTTTCCGATCAGCGGATGCCCGTCAAGCTCCAACTCCGGATTCGCAGAAATTACATATCCGAGGCGAAAACCCTCATCTTCATAAAACGTCAGCCGCAGCTTCAGCTTATTATAAACGTGGATCGCGTTATTGTCGTCGTCCTTAAAATGAAGGTCAGATTTGCCGATCAGTTTCTCCACGTCCTGTTGCTTCATCCCGAATAACAGATCCGCAATGCCTTTCTTTAGTATAAGTTTCATATTTAATAAATGAATTCGCCGAACTCGCTGTTAATCGTCAGTTTTTTGCCTTCGAAAGCTTCTACCCTTCCGACGATTTTCGCATCGACTTCAAAGGATTTCGAAATATAGATGATGTCTTCGGCGATCGCTTCAGGCACATATAATTCCATGCGATGGCCGCAGTTAAACACCTGGTACATTTCCTTCCAATCGGTTTTGGATTGTTGCTGGATAAGGCGGAACAACGGCGGAACCGGGAATAGATTGTCCTTGATCACGTGGACGCCATCCACAAAATGCAATATTTTGGTTTGGGCGCCGCCGGAGCAATGCACCATGCCGTGAATATCTTCCGGATAATATTTGGACAATATCTTTTTGATAATAGGCGCGTAGGTCCGGGTCGGGGAAAGTACGAGCTTTCCAGCATCGATCGGAGAACCATCTACCTCATCCGTGAGCTTCACGTTTCCGGAATATACGAGATCCGCGGGAACGGCAGCGTCAAAACTCTCCGGATATTTCTCCGCCAGATATTTGGAAAAAACGTCATGTCTCGCCGACGTCAGGCCGTTGCTGCCCATTCCGCCGTTATAGGATTTTTCGTAAGATGCCTGTCCAAACGATTCCAGTCCGACGATCACATCTCCCGGCCTGATCCTGGCATTGTCGATGACCGCCGAGCGTTTCATTCGCGCAGTTACCGTGGAATCGACGATGATGGTTCGCACGAGATCGCCCACGTCAGCGGTTTCCCCGCCCGTGGAATGTATGGTCACGCCGAAGTTTTTGAGTTCTTCGATGAGTTCTTCGGTTCCGTTTATGATGGCGGCCAAAACCTCGCCCGGGATCAGGTTTTTGTTGCGTCCGATCGTGGACGACAGCATGATGTTGTCGGTCGCGCCCACGCAAAGCAGATCGTCTATGTTCATGATCAGCGCGTCTTGTGCGATGCCTTTCCAGACGCTCAAATCGCCGGTTTCCTTCCAGTACATATAAGCCAGCGCCGACTTGGTTCCGGCTCCGTCGGCATGCATCACGAGGCAATAATTGCCGTCCCCGGTTAAATGATCGGGCACGATCTTGCAGAAAGCCTTTGGAAAAAGCCCTTTATCGATGTTCTTTATCGCGGCGTGAACGTCCTCTTTTTCAGCGGAAACCCCGCGCTGGGCGTAGCGTTTGGAAGTGTCTGTCATGTTTTGTGTTGTTGGCGCAAAGATAAGGTTTGGATTTTGGTTTCTGGAATTTGGATTTAAGATTTTAGGTATCAGATTTCAGATTATAGATTTCAGATCTGAGCCGTTAATTGGAAAGTATCTCTATCTCGACCCGCCGGTTTTCATCCTGTTCCTTTTCATTTCTCTCCGGGATCGGATGCAACGGGCGCGACACGCCAAAACCGCGATACGATAGCCTGTTCTGTGCAACACCGTTTCGCAACAGATAATCGTAAACCGCCTTGGCCCGCTGCGTCGAAACGAACGCATAATCCTTTTCTTTGACGGTCTGGCAGCAAATATGGCCCTGGATCTCGATCCTGATTTTCGGATTGTCGTTCATGACTTTGAGCAGTTCCTCCAGAACGGGTATGGATTTCGGGACGAACTGGTCGCTCATGTTAAAGAAATGGAAGTTCGGAAGCCGGATCTTCTCCCCTACTTTTGACGCTATCACCTTGTTTTGAAAGTCGGAAACGGGTTTTGCTTCTGCTTTTGGAATGGCTTTTTGAAAAAGTACCGAAACTTTCCGGTTTGCTCCGGGATTTTTGCTTTGGCCGAAATTTTCTCCAAATCCTTTTACGGCCAGATTTGATGAAAGCGCCACATCCTTATACTTCAGATAATCCTTTACGGCATTGGCGCGCCTCACCGACAGACTGTCATTGTACTGCAAACTGCCGGTCCGGTCACAGTAGCCGTAGATTGCATTGACCTCGGCTGTCGGATTTTTGGAGATCCAGTCGTCGAGTTTTCGCTGTTCCGATTCAGGAAGGTCGTATCGGTCGAATTCGAAAAAGACCTCGGTTTTTTGCTGCGCCCTTGCGAAGGTAAAAGCGAGAACGAAAAGTGATAATATCAGGTTTTTCATCGTGAAGATGCGTTAGCGGTTGTAGTGAAAATCCTTTTGTGCAGCCTGCGGAACAAAAGATTGGAACGGAAAACGCGACGGCGGCAGTAGTGTCGGACGGTTTAGACAAGTTCTTCGGCCGCCGGAACGCCCAAAAAAAATCAGTTGGAAACGATCTCGATTTCCACGCGACGGTTGGCCGCACGTTCCGCTTCGTTCTGCTCCGGGATCTTGTGCAGCGGCATCGTCGTGCCCAGGCCTTTGTAGGAAAGCCGCGATTTGTCGATTTCATTTGTCACGAGAAACTGGAAAATGGCCTTGGCGAGCTTCGTCGACAGGTCGGTATGGTCTTTCGGGCTGCAGCACAAGTGGCCCTGAATGTCGATTTTAAGGTTCGGGTTGCGCTGCAAAACAAGCAATAATTCATACAATTTGCTGCGGGATGCGGGCACGATCGCGAATGTGTTGATGACGAAATTCAGATTGGCGATCCTGAGTTTGTCGCCTTTTACGGCAGTCGTCATCTGTCGCATGAATTCAATGTCGAGCTTGTATTCGGATTTCGTGCCGTCGGGATTGTCGACCGTGATCCTTTCCGGATACGTGACCACGCGCTTCTGAGGTTCGGCGGCAGGTTCGGGTTTGATGCCGAGGATTTCGTTCTCCCGCGGGATGTCTTTCGCCTCGAGATAGTAAATGGTGGCCTTGCGGTTCTCCGATTTGTTTTTGGAATGCTGATGCAGCTCTCCAAAACTTCTCGTCTTGAAATCGCCGCGTATCCTGATTTTTCCGGACACTTCCGAAAATATGCGGCTGACGCGTTTTTGCGATAGCGAATCGTTGTGTGTCGTCGTGCCGTCTTCGTCCGTGTAGCCATTAATAGCGACGATCTTGACGTCTTTGTTAGCTTCCATCCATTTGGTGAGCCGGATGCTTTCCGAATTTTTGAGGTCCGATTTATTGCTGTCGAAATAAACCGAAAACTGTTGCTGCGCATGGCAAAACAGCGGCAGCAAAAGCAGCGGGAACAGATATCTGAAGGCTTTCATAAAAAGGGTTTGGGATATTGGAAAGATACACAAAATAAAAGTGGTAAGCGAAATCGATTTCTATATATTTGCGGCAAATGAAGAGATTTATATGAAAAAAGCATTACTTATTATTTTACTGTCAGCAGGTTACGCCAAGGCGCAGTCGGTGGTGCAGACGGTGAATTCCGGCAGCATCGTTTCCGGGTCCGGAGCGGTTTCGGTCGGCGAGATCGTCGTCGTGCCCGTGAATCCGAACCAGTCGCAGAGCGGACTGATCGGTATCCTGTCCCAGAACAGCATGCTGGAAGTGGCGGAATTTTCTCCCGCTGCCAATGTCGTCGCCTACCCTAACCCGACGACCGCCGGCATTACGTTCAATACGCAACGGATCCTGTTGGGAGAAAAGGTTTCAGTGTTCGACCAGTCCGGCAAGCTCGTGTTGCAGCGGCTTATCGGAGGCGACAATAACCTTGACCTCAGCACGCTTGGAACGGGCGTCTACATGATCGCGTTCGAAAACAAAACATTCAATTCCTTTAAAATCGTAAAACACTAAAATGAAGAAATTTTTACTTTTATCTGCCTTGTTCGTATCGTCACTTATTTTTGCGCAGGTTCCGCAGGGCGTGTCTTATCAGGCAATCGCGCTTAACGGATCCGGAAATCCTGTCGTGAGTTCGAACGTTGGGCTCAAGCTTTCGGTCCTCAATACATCGGCCACGGGCACTGTGGTTTATGCTGAAACGCAGACGAAGACCACAAATGCGCAAGGTTTGTTCAATCTCGTCATCGGACAGGGAACGCCTACATCGGGAACGTTTGCCGGAATCAACTGGGCAACAGGATCGAAATTCCTAAAAGTGGAAATGGATGCCGCCGGCGGGACCAATTATACATTGGTAGGAACCACGCAATTGCTGTCGGTGCCTTATGCGATGGCAGCCTCGAAATTTGTAGGTGCTCCGGGCGAAGGCATTACGTTGGTGGCGCCGAACGGGACGCCTTATGTATTGTCGGTCAACAATGCGGGCGAACTTTCTTTGCCTACAACGGGAAATCCGGCTTCGACGAATCCCGACAATCTTTATCTGTATGGAACGTTCAACGGCTTTAACCCGACATCCGCCGCATTGATGGGGAGCGGTAACCAGCAGTTTTTCGCTCATAAATATCTGACGGCCGGCCAGCAAATTAAATTTATCGCGCAAAATGATCCGAGCGGTGCGGTTTACGGCTTCAGCGGAGAAAATGTGACGTTAAACGGATCGGCCTATACGGCTCCATCCAACGGATTTTATTATATTTCTGTAGAAAATTATAATGAGCTTTATGGCTACGTAAACCAATATGCGCCTGTTTTGAATTGTTTTAACGGTGAGGAGTACAATCCAACTTACAATGTGTCCACAAATAAATTCAGCTTTATATTGAACGGAATAACAAACAACCTGAATCTTAATAAATTCTTTTTTTCTATTCCACATGTAAACGGCAGTAGTAGCTCCGGAAATCACGGGGATTTCCTTAGCGACGGCACAGTGGACTTTGATGGGCCCGCTATCGTCATTCCAAACGCGACTTCTACGCCTAAAAACTTCAGGGTCGATCTTACGATCAATGTTAACGGCTCAGGAAATTACACGATCACGCAATTGCCATAATTACTTGTCGATTAAGATGAAAAGCCCGCCTCTAAGAAGCGGGCTTTTTTTATTTCTTGTCCTGCAAAGCAAAAACGCGTTGCAGCAAACTGGAGGTTCGCGCCGCCAGGTTGTTCCGGATGTCTTTTTCCTCAACGGCGATCATTGTGAATACGCCGTCGAGTGCCTTATCGGTCACGTAATCGTTCAGGTCCGGATTCACGTCCTGCACGATCGGCAAGGCGTTGTATTTTGTAATGATATTCGCCCAAATCTTATCCGCGCCTACTTTTCCCAATGATGATTTCACAACCGGATTGAATTTCGCATACAGCGGATTGGTGGTCTTGGACTGAAGATAAAGCGTCGCGGAATTGTCGTTGCCCAACAAAATCGTCTTTGCATCGTTAAACGTCATCTGCCTTACCGCATCGACAAAAATCGGTGTGGATTCCGCAACGGCGTTCTCGGCAGCGCGGTTCAGGGATCGGATGCCGTCGTCGACGAGGCTTCCCAATCCAACGTTGCGCAGCGCCTTTTCCACTTTCTGCAATTCCGGCGGCAACAGGATTTTGACTGCCTGGTTTTTGAAGAATCCGTCGGTGGCGGTTAGTTTCGTCACTTCTTTGGAGATGCCGTTGTTGAGTGCTTCCTTGAGTCCGGCGGCGATATCGGCATTTGAAAGCACGCCGTTAGTGCTCTGGGGAAGCTGGCTGGCGACTTGCTGAAGTTCGGCGCAACCGCTCAGGAGCAAGACGGAAAAGGCAATGATTACTTTTTTCATGTATCAGTTTTTTTCAAAAATACGCGATACCATTTGGATAGATTTTACACTATGGCAGGGAAGTTTTTAATTTTAATCCGAGCTGGTTGAAGGTTTACCATGAATTTTACGCGTAGTTTTACCGTTAAAAACATTAAGGACATTAAGATCGTTAAGAACATTAAGATCGTTGAACATTTAAATCGTTAGAACATTAAGATCGTTAGACAGTAGGATCTTTTAAAACTATTATAATCGTTGTTGCTGTTTCGTATTAATGAAAAATCTTTATTGTTCAACAAAATACATATCCGCCTTGCCCCAAAATTTAATGTCCTTAATGCTCTTAATTACCTTAATGGTTGCCTTTATAATGGACGAACAAATTGAAAACTACGCATAATTTTTAATGCCCTTAAATGTCCTCAACGATCTTAATGGTTGCATGCAAAAAGGCAGTCATTTATTTCCTGTCCTGTAAAGCAAAAACCTTTTTCAACAAATCCGACGTGCGCGAATTCAAATTGTTCCGGATATCCTTCTCCTCTACAGCGATCATTTTATAAACGCCTTCAAGTGCCCTATTGGTCACGTAATCGTTGATGTCGGGATTGACTTTTGAAACCAGCGGAAGCGAGTTGTATTTCGATATGATCGCCGCCCATATCTTGTCGGCTCCTACTTTCCCGATGGATTCCTGCACTTTCGGATTAAACTTATCGTAAAGCGGTTTTGTCGTAGTCTTTTGCAGATAGGACGTAGCGGCATTATCGCTCCCCATCAGGATGTTTTTTGCATCGGTGAACGTCATTTGTTTGACAGCGCCCACGAAAATTGGAGTTGATTCCTTGACGGCATCTTCGGCGGCGCGGTTCAGCGACTGAATTCCCTGGTCGGCCAGGTTTCCGAGCCCGACGGACCGCAGCGCCTTATCGACTTTTTGCAATTCAGGAGGGAATAATATTTTAACCGATGGATTTTTGTAAAAACCGTCAACCGCGGTAAGTTTCGTAACTTGTTTGTCGATTCCTTTGTCGAGCGCTTCTTTAAGTGCGGAAGCGATATCGGTATTGCCGATCGAACCCGATCCGGATTTGGTCGTTACAGTATTTTTGGCTTTGTTGAGCAATCCGCCGATTTGTGCGGTCGAAATAAGAGGTAGCAGCAGCGCCAGGGCAAGCATTTTTTTCATGTCGGAAAAATTTTTCCCGAAGTTACCAATTATCGTTCCTGTTTTGAAAAGGATCCGCTACAAAACGCATTTTGAGGTACGGACTTTGGTCCGGACAGGAATTTGTGTAAACCTTAAGGGCTAAACTGATAAACGTTTTCTGGCCGACATGCGTAAATTTGACAAAATCCGAATCGCATGAAAGACATCGCCCGACGCTTCCCTCAAAATCCGCTGTTGCTTCCCAAGGACGTCAAGCCGAGCGGTCCCGATCTTCAGGTCGTATGCTTGCTAAACCCGGGCGTTTTCCAATTCGACGGCAAAATCTGGCTGCTCGTTCGCGTAGCCGAAAATGCGTTGCAGAAGGAAGGCGTCGTGTTTTTCCCGGTGTTCAATGAGCAGGGCAAGATCGACATCATCGAAGTCGCCCTCAACGATCCGGACCTTGTCGCCCACGATCCGCGCGTAATGAACTATCAGGGCCTGGATTACCTGACGACCATTTCTCACCTGCGGCTCCTGTGCAGCGACGATGGTATTTCATTTCGCGAGCCTGACGGATACGAGGCTATTCTGGCAGCGAAAGGTCCGCTGGAACACTTCGGGATCGAAGACTGCCGCGTGAGCCTGATCGAAGATACCTTTTACCTGACGTATACGGCTGTGTCAGACAACGGCGTCGGTGTCGGGTTGCGTACGACGAAAGACTGGAAGAGCTTTAAATCCCACGGCATGATCATTGCGCCCCACAACAAGGATTGCGCGATCTTCGAAGAAAAGATAAACGGCAAATTCTACGCCCTGCACCGGCCCAGCAGCGTCGCCCTTGGCGGAAATTTCATCTGGCTCGCGGAATCTCCTGACGGGATCCACTGGGGCAACCACAAATGCATCGCTAAAACGCGGAAGGGCCATTGGGACAGCGCCCGTGTCGGAGCCGGGGCCGCACCCATAAAGACCCATCGCGGATGGCTTGAAATATACCACGGCGCAACCGCTGAAAACCGCTATTGCCTTGGGGCGCTGCTGCTCGACCTCGAAGATCCTTCGAAAGTCATCGGACGGACGCACGATCCGATTATGGTCCCGACGGAAAACTACGAACTCAGCGGATTTTTCGGACATGTCGTGTTTACGAACGGCCACATCGTCGATGGCGATAAACTCACGATTTATTACGGTGCCGCCGACGAATTCGTGTGTGCTGCGGATTTTTCGATACAGGAGATTTTGTCTTTGATGTGACGGGATAACTTTCATATTCAACTGCATCCGCATCGGAAAATAATTTCGCCATATAATTTCCCTTCAAAGAACAATCCCAATTTCTCACAAAGAATCTGTGAAAATCCGATTAATTAGCCGCTGACTTTTTCGGATTTCGTAAATTGCGACCTCTAAATTCCCATCATCTTTAAAATGGAGCAAGCAAAACCATACATTCCTGTAAATAAAGTAAGAATCGTGACGGCTGCGTCCCTTTTTGACGGACACGATGCCGCGATTAACATCATGAGGCGCATAATCCAGTCAACGGGCGTTGAAGTGATCCATCTCGGCCACGACCGCAGCGTTGAGGAAGTCGTTAACACCGCGATTCAGGAAGATGCGAATGCGATCGCAATGACGTCGTATCAGGGCGGTCACAACGAATACTTTAAATATATGCATGACCTGCTCCACGAAAAAGGTGCGGGTCATATCAAGATCTTCGGTGGCGGTGGCGGAGTCATCCTGCCGTCGGAAATTGCGGAACTCCATCAATACGGTATCGAACGCATTTACTCACCTGACGACGGTCGCGCCATGGGCTTGCAAGGCATGATCAACGATCTCGTCAGGCGCGCCGATTATCCCGTCGGAGATGCGCTCAATGGCGAATTCGGGCATCTGGAGCAAAAAAACGCACCGTCGATCGCCCGCGTCATTTCGTCGGCGGAAAATTATCCGGAAGTCGCGGCAAAAACAATGGCCGATATCCGCAAAAAGAACGAAACGTCCACGGTTCCCGTTTTGGGTATTACCGGAACCGGCGGAGCGGGAAAATCATCTCTTGTAGATGAACTTGTCCGGCGTTTTCTTATCGATTTCCCTGAGAAGACGATCGGCCTGATTTCAGTCGATCCGTCGAAGCGGAAGACCGGTGGTGCGCTCCTGGGCGACCGCATCCGCATGAACGCGATCAACAACCCGAGGGTTTACATGCGTTCGCTGGCCACCCGCCAATCGAACCTGGCGCTGTCTAAATATGTAGCCGATGCGATCGATGTCCTGAAAGCCGCGCAATACGACCTGATTATTCTCGAAACGTCGGGAATCGGGCAATCGGATACGGAAATCATGGATCATTCGGACGTTTCGCTTTACGTGATGACGCCGGAATTCGGGGCCGCGACCCAATTGGAAAAGATCGACATGCTCGACTTTGCAGATCTTGTCGCGATCAATAAATTCGATAAACGAGGCGCCCTTGACGCACTTCGCGACGTCAAAAAGCAATTCCAGCGCAACCACAATCTGTGGGACGCGGACCTCGATACCTTGCCAGTTTTCGGAACGATCGCCAGCCAGTTCAACGATCCCGGAATGAACACGCTCTACAAGGCGATTATGGACAAGGTTCATGAAAAAACCCAATCCGGATTGGAGTCCTCGTTCCAGATTTCAAAGGAAATGAGCGAAAAGATTTTTGTGATTCCGCCGGGACGAACCAGATATTTATCTGAAATCGCCGAAAACAACCGCAAATACGACGAAACCGCCATAGCACAAACGGCCGTCGCCCAAAAATTATACGGGATTTTCAAAACGATCGAATCGGTTTCGGGCATAGAACTCGAACTGACGAAATTCGGGTTGGATTCCGATAAATTGCCCAACGAAAACGAGGAATTCCTCAAGTTGCTGATCGGCGAATTCGACCGCGTCAAAATGAAACTCGATCCTTACAACTGGGAAATCATCCTGGGCTGGAAGGACAAGGTCACAAAATATAAAAATCCGGTCTATTCGTTTAAGGTCCGGGATAAGGAAATTAAGATACAGACGCATACGGAATCGCTTTCGCATACCCAGATCCCGAAGGTCGCGCTGCCTAAATACGAGGCTTGGGGCGACATCCTTCGCTGGTGTTTGCAGGAAAACGTGCCCGGGGAATTTCCGTTCACGTCGGGATTGTACCCGTTCAAGCGAGAAGGTGAAGATCCTTCAAGGATGTTTGCCGGGGAAGGCGGTCCGGAACGCACGAACAAACGTTTCCACTATGTTTCCAAAGGAATGCCGGCCAAGCGTTTGTCGACGGCTTTCGATTCGGTGACGCTTTACGGGAACGATCCGCACATACGCCCTGACATTTACGGGAAAATCGGGAATGCAGGCGTTTCGATCTGCTGTCTCGACGACGCGAAAAAGTTGTATTCGGGATTCGACCTGAGCCATCCGCTTACGTCGGTTTCGATGACGATCAACGGCCCGGCGCCGATGTTGCTTGCGTTTTTCATGAATGCGGCGATCGACCAGAATTGCGAGAAGTACATCCGTGAAAACAATCTTCAGGATTCCGTAGAACACAAGATCAATGAAATATACAAGCTGAAAGGTACGGAGCGCCCCAAATACCAGGGTGAACTTCCTGAAGGCAATGACGGATTGGGACTGATGCTGCTTGGCGTGACGGGCGATGAAGTGCTTCCGAAAGAAATTTACGACGAGATCAAAAAGATCACGTTGACGCAGGTCAGGGGGACGGTCCAGGCCGATATCCTGAAAGAAGACCAGGCCCAGAACACCTGTATTTTCTCTACGGAATTCGCTTTGCGCATGATGGGCGACGTCCAGGAATTCTTTATTGAGAAAAACGTCCGGAACTTTTATTCGGTATCGATTTCAGGATATCACATTGCCGAAGCGGGCGCAAATCCTATCACGCAACTGGCCTTTACGCTGTCGAACGGCTTCACTTACGTGGAATATTATCTGAGCCGGGGCATGAACATCAACGATTTCGGGCCAAACCTGTCGTTCTTTTTCTCGAACGGCATCGATCCGGAATATGCCGTCATCGGACGCGTGGCCCGTAAAATCTGGGCAAAGGCGCTCAAGAACAAATACGGAGCTAACGAGCGTGCGCAGATGCTGAA
>Ga0265798_10003496_pt1 | contig 22316 bp, 19 predicted proteins | sample P3T30metagenome_FD_192430 | JGI IMG/M metagenome (GOLD analysis project Ga0265798, IMG submission 192430) | Plant litter microbial communities from East Loma Ridge, Irvine, California - P3 T30 | ecosystem: Environmental > Terrestrial > Plant litter > Unclassified | place: USA: California... | reverse complement strand
TGATGCAGGACAAGATGCGCTCGCCCGCCCTCGACTCCTACTTCGCCTATACCGCCAACCTCGGCACACATACCTTCTTCATGGTGTTCCTGCCCATCCAGTTCTGGTGCGGCTACACTAGCATTGGTCGAGCGTATGTCAGAAGCTGTCTCTCACTATCGTGCGACGTCTGACGTACATAGAACTGTCTTCATGCTTGCAGCCGGTGTGTACGGAACGGGTTTCCTCAAGGACATGCTCTGTTTGCCCAGGCCCTTATCACCCCCACTTGCCCGTATATCCATGTCCGGGTCCGCTGCGCTCGAATACGGCTTCCCCTCGTCGCACTCTGCCAACGCGGTATCGGTCGCCTTCTATGCTATATACACGTTGCGCCAGTCAGCTGAGCAAGACAATTCGAACTGGAATGCGGGCTTACAAGCGCTGTTCTACTTCTACGCGCTCTCGATCATTGCGGGGCGACTGTATTGCGGCATGCACGGGTTTCTGGATGTCCTGGTCGGAAGTATAATGGGTGCTTTAATCACGGCATTCCAATTGGTCTGCGGGGACTGGATGGACTCGTTCGTCTTCAGTGGCAGTTATATGGATATCTTGATCGCAACGTTGGTCGTCTGCGTTCTAGTCCGCATCCATCCGGAACCTGCCGACGATTGTCCATGCTACGACGATAGCGTATCCTTCTCCGGCGTAGTCATTGGGATCAATCTTGGTGCATGGCATTACGCGCAGACCGGCTATGCCCTGAAAGATGCATACCCCTCATCTGTGCCATTTGACCTGGAAGAAATGGGTCTGCTGAAGGCAACAATCCGCATTCTACTCGGTGTTGTAGTAATCTTCGTCTGGAGAGCGACCATGAAGCCTGCCTTGTTTACTATCCTGCCACCCATTTTCCGTCTTCTAGAGCAGGCCCGTTGGAACATGCCTCGCGCCTTCTTCCTCAACGCGTCCAAGTACAAGTCCATTAAGCCTTTCGCTGATGACGACAACGTCATTCCACCTGCATCAGAGTTGCCACACATGCTGAAGAACCTCGCCCACCCGCGTAAGCGGTCTGTATCCGTTGGGCCACAGTCTGCTGCCGATGCTTACGAGACGCTTGCGTACCGAAATCGCAGACGACGGGAAAGTGTCAACTCACTAGATGGTACGGTACCCGAAGACTCCGCTTGGATACCCGGCCCCGCGGTCCTTGATACACCCAACATCGAGAAGGGGGAACCGCTACTTGGCGCAGGTCTCCTGCCCACACCGATGGCGTCTAGGGTACACTCGTACGAGCAGATGATGGGCACAGGTGAAGTGCATGTAAACGAGAAGAATACGTCTACTCCTCCAAGGAGCGATACAGACGTCGCTGGCGATGTCAACACGCTCACACAAAGCCCAACCGAGGAGGAGAACGAGAAGCGGGAGATCTTCATGAAGCTTACGACACCACGAGTGCGCTATGACGTTGAGGTCGTCACGAAGTTGATTGTGTACACGGGTATGTCACATGCTATCAACAGAAAATCAACTACTAATTATGATCAGGTATTGCGTATATCGCTGTTGCGGGTAACCCTATTCTATTCGAGTTCTTAGGCCTGGGTATGGGTCAGCAGTCGTAGTTGGTCCGGGCCACGCTTATGTCACGTTTTCTATCGCTGTACATATGCCGACACAACCGGATGGTATTGGCGAAATCGATGGACGGTCTCAAGGTTTCTTCTTTCTTTAGAAGTCGAGTCTAGCCATGGAACATGGGACAGTCGTTGAGAATGCCAGGGAGAGTCTCCTGGTAGCCTGGAGCTACCTAGTGGTGATTGAGGAATAATGGGCATTATCTCGTGGTATTCAGGGCGTATATACGTCCGGTGATTCGCTTCTATAGTAATCAGGCTACCCATCCGATCTCCCATGGAACGATAGCGTACATGAACATGTCATGAGTATAACTCGATGAACACGGCATGACATATCCATGTACGCTATCGTTCCATGGGAGATTGAATAGGTACGCCTTATACAAGAAAACAGCTAGACAGGCTTACAGACTACATTAACCTAAACTCTTGCAAAGTGTGTAACCTAACGTTAACGTAAGCTCTAAGCTGTTCAGTTTTTCTCTAGGTTGGCGTGGGATACTTATTAAATTTGGGGAAACATATGAGTGCTACTCACGGCAGCTTACAACATAGAGTTATAAATGCCTAATCATTCATGCATCGACCCTATACTCCTTCAGTCCCGCATACGTACCACCTTTGACAATCTCCTTCGTCTCGCCCATAGTGCCAAAGCAGCAATGTTCCACCTTGCCCAAAGGCCCCTCCCTAGGATCATCCTCAAGGAGCACACCAAAGCGTAACTTCGTCTTCGCCAGCTCCTTAGGAAAAGGATCCCCGCCCAAACATGCGCCAACGCTCAAGTGATCCAGCGTAGGATTGCGGGTAGTAGCCATGATGCGTGAGAAAAGCACATCAGATGCTACCCCGTTCATGTGAAGCGACCACGCGCCGACCAGCATGAAAGCGAAAGTGATTGCGATAACGATTGCGTATCCGATCCATAGAGAGTGTTTGTAATACACGTATACCATCATGGTTCGTGACTTTGTGCAAGGCACATCTTGGGTTTGGGCCACGACTAGATTTGGGTCGTTGAGGAGAGTGATGAGTATGTCTTCGAAGAGATCCTGTATCTCTGTCTTCAGATCCACCAACGGGTACGAGGTGCTGCTGTTGACTAGACGCGTTTCAGACAGATCTGAGTATGTAATGAGTATCTTCTGCTTTTCGATTTTGCCACGCAGGAAGCGTCGGAGGAGTGAACCTAGAGTATGAAAGGAAGCCGTTACTTTGTATTCTTCAACGTTATTCTGGGGTTCGATAGGATGGTCTGTCAAACTGTTAGCACGAATAATAAGATGTCTTAGAACCGCGTTGGTGAAGTATAGCAAGGGGGCTACATACTAGTGTTAAGTTAGCAAGATATCTTGACAGCTATTCGTGGCGGCTACTTTACCCTCCGATAACTGGACGCAGGAACTCTCGTTCCCAGCGGGTTGCGGATTGTCTAGGGTTGTAGCTCATGTTGAAAGTATATTTGGTGTACTGCATGACGCATTTAAATATCTTGGGCTCTGTAGAGATGGACGTAACAAGTCAGTATATTTTTTACATGTGCTTCGCACAGCCAGTACTTACCATGTACGTTTCCCCATTTGGCCTTGTACTCCGGTTCCGCATCGTGCGAGTACGGCTCGGAGGTATTGATGGCGTATCCGATCCAGAGGTTTGGCTCGTTCTCGAATACGCCTAAAAATTCTGTATCGTCTACTGGATCTTGATACCCGTAATCGCCTTGGCCAACATCTGCAAGATATACAAGGCTTCCATTCGGCGCCAGTTCGGACGATGCAAATGGCGCGTCAGATTCATCAGTATTATCGACATCCTCGCATTGGTAGCCGGGCCCCACGAAGCTTATTGTGTATGTACAATTCCAGCCCGATCCGCAAAATACGGTAGAAGCGTTTTCGCGAGGCTGTGGCTTCTGCATGTACACGCTACTGAAGGCCAATCGGCGCGCGTTCTTCGATGGCTGATCGTAGTAGTCGAAGAAGCTTCCTGTACCCGTTACCGCGGAATATACGTCTCCATCTCTCCTTTCCTCTTCTGCTGGCTCAGTGGTGTTGTAGAAATTCAAGCTCTTTTGCCAGAATTTACTCATGTCCCGAAAGTCGTACGTAGATTCCTGGGTGAAGTTTAGAGTAGCTACAGAGCAACTGGCAGTATTGTTGAACGTTCTTAGCTCAGATGTTAGTGAGGCTGGGGACATGACGGATGCAAGTGGTAGTAACTTGGGTAGGTCAGCATAAATCTTCTGTCTTCTGTGAAAGATTTGTAGGCTTACCCAGGTACAGGCTGCCATGAGCGTAGCAAGCTTGCCACTTCTGATCATCTCCCAGTTGAGGAAAAACTGCGTCGGATCTTCCGTTGCAGAAAACAGGCCATCGATACCATTGATCGTCATGGCCTTTCGTCGGAAAGTATACCATATGCGCTGACGGTTGCACATGATGACAGTTCCAACCAGTGTACTTTTGACAAAGAAGGCCAAGGCTGTGCCATATCGCACCATCTTCAACTGCTCGGTGGCCGGCTGCCCATTGAGATGCATATAAAACAAGTGGTGACCCACTGCCGCCGCAAACCCAGCCATAAACAATGCCACTATGAGAGCCGGTGTTGTCCAGTATATGTGCCATTGAACCAGTTCGCCAGATCTCCTGTCGACGAGAGCTTGGGTATCCGCATCCATGGTCTTCTTGTTATAAAGCGAGTTTAAAGTATACGTAGACTCCCTCGCTGACCGTATGGAGTGGCCGGATATGTCGTGTTCTCCTCGCACCGGCTCATACCGGCTGTCACCGTGTGGCAGGCCCAAGTAGGCTCCCGCCCGGAACCCACCCTTTGTATTCTCATCGTGAGACTGACCCAAGGATGTTGCGTGAGATATATGTGCTTCTCCACCATCTGACGACAGTCGTGATAGATATGAGAGCTCGATAGGATCGGTTTCTGTGCGGAAGGGGTCGTAGGGTTCAGGACGTGATTCCGGTGAAACATCCCGTGAGGAATAAGCCGACTGAATCCCTCGAGAAGCCATCGTTATCGCAATGTTGTGAGTCTAGGAGGGTACGATTTTGGGAGCATAGGATGATTGCGGCACAGCCCTGAGGTCATCAAGAAAACACCACAATGCTAGCGTTCAGCGGGGTGTTGCACATGTAATACTGTGGGCGTATGCAGCATGACAACAAGAGGAGAGCAGCCAGAGTGCTCAATGAGTGCCGGTGCTGTCGCATACAACTATCTCAAGGACGATCGGGATGGAGAAAGCATTGTGCCCGGGACTGAGCCCCCACTTCTCCATCATCGCTCCCTCAAGGTATGATCTATTCTGGGGAACCGAGATGAGGCGTAGGCGGCGCGCAACACAGGGAGGACCGGCTATTGGTAGACCATTGTCGCACTAAGCGCGACTGCAGGTGGCTGGCTGGAAGCTGGAGACACTTGGTAGCTGGCGATGTAGACCCATCTCATACACGAAAAGAACGGAACAGGTCTGCGGGCTACATCAAGACAAAAGCTTGCAACGTAGGTGACCTAACCGCAACGTAGGCTCCAGGGTGTTCTTCATTAGGTTGACGTGGACCAACAATCAGATCGCGCGTGCGGACGTGCTCGCTCTTACACTGTAAGTATGACAAAAGGAAGCTACGCAAGAGACCTCTACCGCATTTGATGTTACAGCCTATATCGCCGAGTGTAGTATAGTGGGTCGTCTCAGAAGAGACGACTCTCTTGGTAGAAGGCAGTAGAAGACGGTGCGGGGCATGAGTAGGCGCGAAGCCACGCGACATCCTCGCGTTTCTCCATCGGACCCACTCCGCCTACCTGGAGCTTACAAATGCGGTTCCAGCGACCTTTGCCGACATCTGCCATGTTGCGCGCAGCCCAAGGCTCTAAACTGCACGTTTACCGAAAATCCGAGCAATTCCCGGCAAGGCAAGCAGAACATCGGTCAGCTATCCTGACAAACTCGTCTTCGAGACCGGCAGTTCGCCTTTGAAATCATGGCGACAACGCCGCCATTGGGTCTTCCCCGTGCGGCCAGACTGATCGCCAACAGTTCAGGAAGCTAATGATCCATGATAGCCGCAGTTACAGGGGAGCTACAAGCTGTGACGTGAACGCGGGCTAGCTCTTGTTATTCTTGCGTCACTATTCGGACCTTCGACGACCCCACATGCACATGGCAGTACATAAGGAGCAGGCACCGTCATGGCAGAGACGTCATAAAAGGTTCAAAGGTCTTTTGTATCTCCTTCGAATTCCCCATAACAAACACTCACACACATAACCGACTACAACATGGCACCATCAACGACAAAGGCATGGACTGTTCAAGGCCAGGATGGCTTTGATTCTCTCAAATTCAATGAGCAGGCCAAGGTACCTGAGATTGGCGACAAGGACGTTCTAGTCAAGGGTGCGTAGAGCTCATCGAACAGCCTGCAGCAATGATACTGACCAATGGACAGTCCACGCCGCATCATTGAACTACCGCGACCTTATCATTCCCATGGGCAAATACCCCTTCCCGATGAAGGACAACACTGTGCCTGGCTCGGATGGCGCCGGCACTGTAGAATCGGTCGGCAAGCGCGTCACACGCTTCAAGCCTGGAGGTTTGTATCTCTATACAGACCAACGCATACAGCCTTCTAACATCACCCAGACAAGGTAGTCACCCTCTTCAACCAAGGTCACATCGCCGGCTCCCTAGACGCACAATCTCTCGGCACCGGTCTCGGAGGCGCCATCGACGGTACTCTGCGAGAGTACGGCGTTTTCGACGAAGCTGGTCTCGTCAAGGCCCCCTCCAACCTGAACATGCTCGAGGCCTCTACCCTCTCATGCGCCGCCCTCACAGCTTGGAACGCCCTGTACGGTCTGGAGTCACGCGCTCTCAAGCCTGGTGACACAGTCCTCACACAAGGTACCGGTGGTGTATCCATCTTCGCTCTGCAATTCGCAAAGGCAGCTGGCGCCCGCGTCATTGCGACAACCAGTTCCGCACAAAAGGCCGACCTCTTGAAGAAGTATGGTGCCGACCACGTCATCAACTACAAGGAGACGACCAACTGGGGTGAGGAAGCCGCGAAGCTCACTCCCAACGGCGCTGGTGTACAGCACGTTGTCGAGGTTGGCGGCCCGACCACGATGGCACAGTCTCTCAAGGCCATCGCCATCGACGGCGTCATCTCCATTATCGGTTTCATTGGCGGCGGCGGAAAGGACCAGCCTACGTTCCTCGACTGCCTTAACAACATCTGCACTGTGCGCGGTGTATTGGTCGGTTCAAGACTGCAGATGGAGGATATGTGCAAGGCAATTGAGGCAAATGACCTGCACCCCATTGTTGACGAGAAGGTGTTTGAGCTCAAGGATCTCAAGGACGCCTACCAATACATGTGGGACCAGAAGCACTTTGGTAAGCTCACTGTCAAGGTTGCATCATAGAGCATGCGACATAGAGTATATAGTACAGTCTAATTTACTGTAAACACTACGCTATGCTATAACACAATTGTGCTTCTCGCTGGCTAACCAGAACCCGCCCGTCCCCCCAGCGAGACCAACTCGAACCCCCGAAGAGGTGAGTCGAGGTCTCAAACCAGGAGGACTAGGGCAATGTTAAAGAACTAGCTACAAGAAAGAAACCAAATACAAGAGCCTCTCGCTGGATGACCAGACGAGCGTACCACGTGCCCTACTAAGAAAAGAAATTGAGCCTCTCGCTGTATAAACAGACGAGTGTACCACGTGCTCCGCAAGAAAAGAAACTAAGCCTCTCGCTGTATAAACAGACGAGCGTACCACGTGCTCTGCAAAAAAAAAAAGACCCCGAGGCAACTACCAAGGTACAAACAAGAACAAACTGCTCGCCAAACAGACCTCTGGACAACTACCAGGGTACCAAAAAAACAAAACTCCAACTATGCAAAAACTCAAGCCTCTATGGGCGGTGGGGGGTATCATGGGGTATCAGGGTCGTAATGTAACCGTCGTGAAAAACCTCGTAAGCGACTGAACTCCATGCTGTGCGCCAAAAACAATGCGAAAAGAGAATCCGTGTGTTCGAATGAAGAGTGGAAGAGTTGTACTCATTCCAGCTCGGTGGTGGGATGGCCGGCCAGCAGAGTGGTTGCGATACGCTTGCGTGCATCGTCCATGCCGTCGGTAGAAAGGACACGAGTGGGAGCGTCGCCGCGGATGAGGGTCAAAGCGTTCAGGAGAGTGAAGACACCGCAATCGCTTCCGTTCTTCTGTTGCTCACTCCTCTGGCCAGTCTCTTTATTCCACTCCGAAGGAACCCAGTGTTCACCGAGCTCCTGCTCGAGGTATTTGACGAGCTTGTCGATGTATGTTTGTCCGTCAAGACCCATAGAGTCAAAGTACTCAATAGTGCGTTCCCGGGGATAAACCGCGAGCAGACGCCAGTGACCTCTGTCGCAGATAGGATAGAGGAGAAGGTCGGCGTCGAGGTACTGCTTGCCTTTCAGCTGAAACCTGTTGGTCCAGCGAGAAGTATCGGCAGTCTGGTACCAGAATGACGAAAAGGCGTGAAGGGGCGGTGCAGGACCGTTGCGCTGGTGAGTGAAGCCCATTTCCTTCTTCTTTGCAGCGATGAGAATAGAAAGATACTCGTTGACGATGCTGTCGTTCAACCATGCCCTGGGGTCACCGTTGAAGACGCGAGGCAACAGAGTCGCAAAGTCTCGAGCGTATAGCTTGTCGTGAATGACGAACTGGTCTGGCTTGCGGCCGTATTTGGTCTTGGCTGCGGCGTCTTGCAGTGCAGCTTCTTCCTCGGGAGTGAGCGGCGCAACAAGTGGCTTCTGTGGCGGTGGAGGAGGCGGTGCCAAGGCAAGCTTCCTCTGCATTTCCCGCTGAAGGTCTTCGAGGAGTTCCAGCGAGAACTCGCACTCCAGGAGCGATTCATCGGGTGCGTCGAAAGCGTCAACGGAGACACCGCGCCAGCCACCATTTTGCGCAGGAGAATCAAGAAGGGTTATCTGCGGGCTGCTGTCTGTTGACGAACGAGAAGATGATGACGCCTGGCTGGCATTTGATGCGCCGCCATCGTTGTTCTGGAATACATTGTGGTATTCCCTGATCGGACTTGAAGTAATCGTCTCTAGCGTGGAGTCGAGCATCTCGCTGACTTTCGTGTCGACGTAGAAGGGCTTGCATTTAGCATCCTTTTCCCAACGCACTCCCTTCACTCGCGGCGGAGATGGCGCATCAACGAGGAATGACAAGTCGTTGGCGTATTCGACTTCAGAGCTTTCAGTGACCTCAGGGAGAAAGGACAAGTCGTTGGCGTACTCGAAGTCGGGGACGGCAGCTTCGGTTTCAGTCTTTGGTTGTGATGGAGATGCTGATGACCAAGCATTCGTGGAGTGGAAGGGGTTCTGGTTGAATGACTCGGCGAAACTGTTCTTAGCTTGCTCGGTATCGGCGAAACCTTCCTCCGTAGACTCGAGCGCGGCATTGAGGCCTGCGATGCGCTTGCGTTCCCTGTACATCTGTGCCTTGACCAATTGGCGTCGCAGAGGTGTGACCGTAGGCAGGTTGGAAGTGCGCTTGCCATTAGGGGCTGGGCCTGTGGATGCTTGCGATGAGGAGAGTGCTTGCGCCAACGGTGACGTAAGACCTGAAGAGGCATGGGCAGTTGAAGCATTGCGGAGCTCAGAGATCCAGGCCGGGTTGGCATTGTCGTAGGTAGGCGAGTCATAGTGGTATAGTGGGGATGACAAGACCGGGCTTGCGGGCGAGGCAACCGCGGGTGAGGCGACCTGAGGGCTGTTCCAGAATATTGTCATGGGAGAGCCGGTCTGGGGGTCGCGCGGCGGGGTTGAAGTGAAGACATCCTCGAAAGAGAAGTCTACACTGACCTCAAGGTCCTCGTCGTCTTCCAGGCTGACGTTGCCGCCCTCGTCGAGAGATACATCTCTATTGTATGCTCCAGGCACGATTTCCTCGAATTCTTGTGTATGTGCTGATGACGTATATTGAATTGGCGGAACGCGGAATTGGTTGGGGCTTAGCTCTGACGCGCGCGCCTGCCTTTGGTGTTCGCGACGCGCCTGGTTCGCGCGCGCGCGCACTGAAGGCGAAGGTGTCGCGCATTCCTCGTCTGCCAGACCTGCGGAGATGAAGCGCTTCTTGTTGGAGCCGGTGGCGGAGATGATGGGAATCGCCTTGATAGTCTCGCGGCGGAGATAGCGGTTTGCGAGGCGTGCAGGGAGTGAGAGCAGGTTGGTAACGCTGACGGTCGCAGCCCACTTGCCGAGCGTGGTGAAGAGAGAAGCGCGCGGAGGTATGACTTCCTCGGCGGCAATGAGGTGATCTTGTGGCCATCCGCCTGGGATACGCAGATGTGATATTGAGGAAGGGGTGTGTTGCTGCGCCTGCCGTTGCTGTCAGCTCGCGTCGCGTCAGTATAGGCAGCGACGACTACTTACCTGCAGTTGGGGAGCGCCGAAGCCATTGGCAGCGACTAGCATATCCGCAGACGCGCTGGAGAGGTAGGCGCTATAAGCGCGCTTGTTGGACATTGTTGGTATTGCTTGTCGCGGTGGTGGGTGCGATGGGCAGTAGTGACAACAATGTGGTGGAAGTGGTGTAGAGTGGAGAAGGGACGAGGGTCGCGGCTGCTGCACAAAGCTGCCCGCAGTAGCGGCCGCGCACAGACCCGCAGCTAACGGTTCGCGCTAAATCGCCTGAGGCTCTTGGTACCCGGCGCGGAGAAACAATCCACCATTACGGCCTGCTTCCAAGGTAGTATGTGCCTGCAGTGCGTGGTCGTGCTTCTCCCCATATTCCTGTCATAGATCCTGCTGCCGCCGTCGATATCGCCTTGCACGCCACACACAGCCTCCGACTCCAACGCCCTCCGGATTGCAAGTCGCTACCGCCCACCGCCTCTACTCGTGTCTGCTGCACGTCATTGGTCGAGTTTGAAAGGGCAAGAACCCCTCGACAGCAGCTCTACATCACAACAACCGATCGACCCCCCACCTACATCGATCCCGCCGCCCCGCAACCATGGATACCAATATGGAGGACGTCAAGATGCCAGAGCCTATGCAGCTGTCGTCTGCCCCCACGACTGAGCCGACCACAATCCCCACGCTGGACGGCTGGATTGAGAGTCTGATGAGCTGCAAGCAGCTGGCCGAGAGCGACGTGCAGAGACTATGCGACAAGGTATGCGACATCCGCCTGGCGCGCAATGTCATCGGGGATGCCTTTTCTGACAAGCATCGTGTTACAGGCCCGCGAGGTACTTCAGGACGAGTCCAATGTACAGCCAGTGGTACGTACCCTTTTTGCCGCGCCTGCGACATCTGCTCACCGTCGCATAGAAATGCCCCGTCACTGTCTGCGGTGATATACACGGCCAGTTCCACGACTTGATGGAGTTGTTCAAGATCGGTGGCCCCAACCCGGACACCAACTACCTCTTCATGGGTGCGTTGCCTGCCTCAACCCTGCCAACCCATACTGACTGACGTGCACAGGCGACTATGTCGACAGAGGCTACTTCTCCGTCGAGACCGTCACCCTCCTAGTCGCACTCAAGATTCGATACCCCCAGCGCATCACCATTCTCCGTGGCAACCACGAGTCCCGCCAGATCACCCAAGTCTACGGCTTTTACGACGAGTGTCTCCGCAAGTACGGCAATGCCAACGTCTGGAAATACTTCACAGACCTATTCGACTACCTGCCGCTCACCGCCCTGATCGACAACCAGATCTTCTGTCTGCACGGTGGTCTCTCCCCTAGCATCGACACCCTTGACAACATCAGGGCGCTCGACCGCATACAGGAGGTGCCTCACGAAGGACCAATGTGCGACCTGCTCTGGTCCGACCCAGACGACAGGTGCGGTTGGGGAATCTCACCCCGTGGTGCAGGATACACCTTCGGTCAAGACATCTCAGAGGCCTTCAACCACAACAACGGCTTGACGCTGGTGGCACGTGCTCATCAGCTAGTCATGGAGGGGTATAATTGGTCGCAAGACAGGAATGTCGTTACCATATTCTCGGGTATGTCTCTTGATTTTCCGTTGCCGATGATCCGACTGACCTTGTACAGCACCGAACTACTGCTACAGATGCGGTAACCAGGCCGCTATCATGGAGATCGACGAGCATCTAAAGTATACCTTGTAAGTTCCTTCCCTCTCGATATGCTATTTTCAATATCTAACACACGTCCCAGCTTGCAATTCGACCCTTGCCCACGCGCTGGCGAGCCTATGGTGTCGCGAAGGACCCCGGATTACTTCCTCTAAGCGGACTATTCCTCTTGGCTCCCGCCGCTATCTCAGCACAGCGTTACATTTGGAAGTCATCACTAAATACACTGTGTACGATTGCATTCCTGGTCACCCGAGCCGTCATGAGAAGTGACGGGAGACGCGTGGCAACGACGTGCTCGCTTGAAATGAGACCCTCATTCTCTACAAGGCCCCAAGAAGCCGTACTAGAGACACGTGGGAATGTTGCAATAGGTGGTGATGTAGCTAGTGCGAGACTGATAATGGTAGAGAGTTGACTGTAGAGCTCCCTGTTCCTCTATGTGCTTTGGTGAATATGTGTATTGTTCGTGATACACTCCCGCGCATGAGCATTCATCTTTAATACGGGATCTATGCCCTCACTCCATCGCCATACCTCCATTTTGTCGGTACCGTCATGTAGTACCAAATAAGGTGTTGTATTGAGCGATTACCGTAATGCGGTGTCTTTAGGCATGTACATTATTATGTCATGTTGAATTGTTACTTCCAGTGCTGCACATGTATTACTGCAAAAGAAAATGCAATTCTCTGATGGTGCGCTGTCTGTGTCGCTGGGCACCTGGAATGGCCTCCAACTAGCCATCCTAGCTGAGTCAGCCACCATCTTGGATCTCGAACTTTTGTCCAGAACCAACATCTCGAGCCACACCACAGCGCCCGCCCATAATGCCTCTCACACTCTTCCGACGTCTTGCGCGCCCCTCGATCCTCTCCGCAGTTCCTTTCGCTCCGGCGCGATCAATACGGCCATCATTCGCCGCCTCCGCTTTCCAGAACAGTACCCCGGCCTTCGCAGCCCGCCCAACACCGTCGTCGCGCGCACACAAATGCACATTAATACAAGTCCTGCGACAGGGGAGGATAGCGCGGAAGGCGCGTAAACTGCGATCGCCACAATTGAAGGACAGGCCAGAGCTGAAGGGCGTATGTCTGAAAGTGGGAACGACGAAGCCGAAGAAGCCCAACTCGGGCGAGCGAAAGATTGCGAGGGTCAGGCTGAGTACGGGCAAGGTTATCACGGCGTATATTCCGGGAGAAGGTATGGCAAACACATGGGAATGGTGAGCTACGGGGAGACTGACCAGTACCCAGGTCACAATGTACAGCAGCATTCAGTCGTCATGGTACGAGGCGGACGAGCGCAAGATTGCCCTGGTGTGAAGTACCATTTGGTTCGAGGAGCACTGGACCTGGTAAGTCTCATGAGCACAAATAGCATGGGAAGACATCGCTAACACTCTGCAGGGTGGTGTCGGTAGCAGAATCACCTCACGGTCCAAGTACGGAACGAAGAAGCCCAAGACGGCATAGATAAATATTGCGGTGGAGTGTAGACATATGATTGTACCATACCCTAGCATCATGGGCGTTGAAATATAGCGGACGTGGAAATGCATCATCCGACTACTCAAGTATGCCTGGTTCAACGACGTAGGCACATCGTAGACATCCGTCATGGCATGTATGACACTTGTGCATTTGTTGAATAGCAGTCGTGATCATCTGTGAAATCGTGTACCATTGGGGTGTGGCGCACGTCAGTATACCTCGGAGGTTTACCTATGCAGCTGCAGCCCGACGGCTCGGAGGTCGCGTCATTCCAAGGATTCCACGGTCGACTTCCGCACCAAGTCCACAGCACCCTTACATCGTCGCGCAAGCTCAAGACGCTTGACCCAACTATCGCTGTGAACTGCATCTGTCTTCACAGTCGCCATGTATCTGCTTCAATAATCACTGGATTTAATCAAGACTTCGAATAGTTCTGCCTGCCGACCCATCCTCGGATATCCGCAACCGCCGCAATGGAGACGCCAGGCGCGTCTGCCAACGCGACTTCCTTCTTGCCGTCGCCAGCAGACTTGCTCATGGCATTACCGCGCCTCTTCTCCAAGGCCAGTTCTCTCGGCGACATGATGCGCTCGGGTGGAAGCGTTATCGCGGAACCTACGGCCAACATGACAAACAGCACCATGACGACTACAGGCTCGGGATTTGTACAGGAATCCATCGCTGCAGCGGCTTCTGCGATTTCGACCGAGGGCGAGATGACCGTGTGGCAAGCTTTGAGGAACGTAGCCGCCTGGTTCAGCTACATTACTTCCAAATGGGCCGTCGCAACATTCGCCCTGGTGAGCATCTGCTCCCATGACTACGACTACTACCTTTTGCTGACTTGACGTCTCAGGCAATCGTGCTTAACAGAACCCACTTCTACGCCAACAGCCGCGTTCCGCTTTCCTTCGACCGCCTCTACCTTCGTTTCGCCCTCTACATCATGCCCTTGATCCTCTTCCTCTATCAGACGCAGAACACTCTACGGGCGATACGCTGTCAAACCTCCCCGGGTTGGTCAGAGATGCAGTATGGAGCGGATGGTAGGCAGCTGGATACAGACTTCGGTGGTGAAGGCGGCTTTCTATGGCAGGTCACGTCAAAGATACTCTTCTGGGAGACTACAGAGAGCTCATGTCGAGCTGCGAATATGTTGCCCATCGGCCCGGCGACCACGCGGCCTTCTGGATCGCTATCGCTTCTATGGCCCATGTTTGTGACACTTGGATTTGGCCAGTTCGTTGATACCTTGGCCTGCGCCCTGCAAGGAAGACGCCCCATTCAGGAAGTCGGAATGACCATCTTCGAACATTCGCTCGCATTTGCAGAGGCCGAGGCTGTCGTTACGAAGCCGCTAGCGGTCGATTCCGTACGCTTCTTTAAACCGAAGTCTGTCTTCACTCCAGATGGCACATCCTTCACGATTCCGAGGTCAAAGCTCTCCAAGATCGCCAATGTACCACCGGAAGTGCTGTTGATTTCCCTCATCTCTAGTTTCAGCCACTTCATGAGCAACTTGTTAGCGATCGCTGGAGTGCGGTCTAGATGGCGACTCGTCACGACAACAATCTGCGGACTCGCCTACATGTCAGCTTTCGCATGGAGCTGTATTCGCCTAGCAACCATGGTCGCCGATCCAGACCACTACGTGGGAATCTTGAGATTTCCTACTGTATGCATCATTGGATTCATCCCACACTTGCTAATACTTGTGGGTATCGCGATATGCGCACTAATCTACCTGCTGGCCTTCATCATCACCGTACTATCTCCACCTGCAGGACACGCCGACAACTTGTCTCTGAGAGAGAGATTTGCATCCGCCTACGGCAATCTTCATGCCAACATTCATCTGTCCTCGATTACGCCTCTGACTATTAATTGGCACGAAGACTTCTATACAACTATACTCAAGGTAGGCTACGTCATTTTGACATCCGCCAGTGAAGCCGTGTTTCTCAACGAAGGAACTAAGGTCAATGTGCATCCAATGACCTGGCTCGAAAAGCAGAGACTGCAGGAACTGCTCGCTCGGCGAAGAAGAACACGAGAAATGATCACCGACATCCCGTCCGAGCTCAGGAACGACACATTCGCGCAAGGCATCGAGGTAGTTGACGAACTTAACGATGTCAGAACGGATACATCACTGTCAGGTTATGCAAAAGAACGTAAAACGCGAGGAGTACAGGCATCCACTGAACCAACCATTGGACAGAATGATCCTGCGATTCAACAACGTAGTCGCTACTTGCAGACCTATCAGTTCTTCTTCCGTATATCAAAGTTGATTATACTTAGTCTCGCAAGGATCACGGACTGGGCGTTGACTAAAATCTCGATCAGCTATCGACCAAGATGGCTACAACGCGCTGTTGGATTCCACGCTGATCATGTTGATAAGATGTATGCTCCGCGACACCCCGATCAAGCGTCGGCAAGAGAGTCGTGGCTTACCACAGATGACCGGTCTCGGATTCGCCAGGATCGGAATTTTGACGTTGAGGTCTTCGCGAAGGAGAGGCTTCGACAGAGTGGGTTCTATTCGGAACCCAATGGGGAAGATTCTGAAGAACGCCTTGACGACTACCTGTACTCCTGGTGGCGCAACGGTAGCCTATGGAATGACCTTGACAACACCAGAGACTATGTTGACTCGCAAGATGATGACACGACTAGTGTAGTGTCATTTGCTACCACAACAGACAACGACGAGTGGTCAGACATGGACGACGGTCAAAGAACACCTACGCGTGCAACCTACCAGAGAAGTCGGGAAGCAACACCCATCCCTGACGACGCAATGGACTTCTCGAGACTCTCTCAACTTCTGGATCCAAAATCTAGTGAGGATCGTGAAGAAGCCAAGCTGCTGTCTCGCCACCTCCAGAGCTCCAATATCATGACACGCTCGCAGTACCGCAAAGCTCTTGAGCGCGAAGAGGCGAAGATCCTCACTACATCACGCTATAAGATGAGCGGTGGCGGCGTCAACATGTCGCCCGAAGAAGAAGAGCAACTTCTGGAAGATCTCATACTCAGTCGTCGGAGCGCAACGGCGCCGCAGGGCGCAAGTACAGCTGGAAGCTGGGACACGGGTGCAGAAGGTATGGGCTCAGAGGGACCGCAATGTGTAGTTTGCCAGATGTCGCCAAGGACAGTCCTGGTGTGGCCATGTGGGTGCTTGAGCCTGTGCGACGACTGTCGGGTGGGTCTGGCTTCGAAGAACTATACGGCGTGTGTGTGTTGCAGGACTAATGTGGCTGCATACTCTCGTCTTTTCGTGCCTTGAAATTTTAGGGGTCTGCATAGGGCTGGCGTTGAACATTTGTTTGCATGATCCTGTACATGATAGCACATTATACGAGAATCGATCGAAAACATACTTCATAGGAGTCTACATTACCATGCGGATATCGCCAACATTCACCTTCACACTCATGTAGACGGCAAAGCATCTGTTGCTTCGGAACTTATCGGAACGAGGCCGGCTACATTCAGGTACTTAGGCCGCACCTAGATAGTGGTGACGTTTCCACACGCCATGTGATAGTCGACCCACTGCTGCAAACTGTTAGTATCATTTGTTCCCCCCACGTTCGTAGCTCCCTGAGTGGCGATCGTCATATCGATCACCGCCGACTTGGCAACCGCAAACCGAGTCATCAACTGCACCCCCCAATCTCCCTTCCACTCCAACGTTACCAAACTACCCAAATTTCGCCCACGCATACATCCTCTGACTGAGCATTTCCAACGAGCTCGGTCGACTGCCCTCACCCAAGAACCAGACCCAAAATTTTATGCAGCCAGAGCCCATCAACGCATCACAAAACGTTTCGTACCAGCAAACCTCTTTCGACACCGCCACCACCTCCCAGCATGGACAGCGCCGCAGCCTTGACTTCCAGGTCTCTCTGCAGCCTCACTCGGGTGAGCTGCGGGGAGAGTCTGGGCCACAACCCCGCGGGTTCGCACGCGATGCGACGCGTTCAGAGGCCGAGAGTACAGTCGGGACCGTGGAAACAGATGGACTGAAGCGCGTCGCGTCTCCCTCGCCACCCCCGAGGGACAGGATCACCGAATACGAAAATGCGCTGAAGTCTTCACCGCGAAAGCCTGCTGACGGGCCCCTCTTCGAGATCGTCAAGAGCAACAAGAAGCCCAGCGATAAGAGCTCGCCTATCGCGAACCTGCCTAATGGTGTGTATAAATGCCTCCAGAACGGGCGGAACGCGAATGCACGAATAAGAGCTGACGATGCGTAGAGGTTCTGATCCATGCCATCGCCCACCTGTCACCAAACGATCTCGCCGCCGTATCCCTAGTCTCTCGCCGCTTCCATGATGTAGTCACTACCCCACACGCCTGGCAGGTGGCATTCGGTCGCTACTTCCCTGGCCCACACTCACTCGAAGATGCCGCCTTTCGTTCAGCCCTCGAGGGCAGTGGTTCAGTCGTGCGATCAGAGAAGAGACGCTTCACCAGGCTCACTGCGCTGGCATCGTGGAGAAGCGAGTACATTCTACGCACGAGACTATTGCGGTCTTTGGTCAGGGGCAAGCCTGTACAGGTACCTGCGACACCGTCCCGCGCATCTCAGATGCAGACCATCACCCCGATGATTACCTACGATGCAAAAACGTATACTATCATCAACCACTTGCAGGCCACGTTCGGAACCGGTTTGAACAAGAAGATGCCGCGCTTCATCCATGGTGCAGACGATATCGGCATGGTGACCAGCAGCGATCCGATGACGGGCAAGGTGGATCCTTGGGGACAGAGTGACCCTCACTTCTATGGCCAATTCTCAGAACGCTTTCCGGGTACCGCAGAGTGGGGTCTGGGCTCAGGAGAGGTCGTCGGGCGACCCAACGTTATGGACATATCGCAGCCATACGGTATGATCTATGGCCAGGGCTGTCCAGAGGGCTCGTGTTATTACCGCTCCCTTGAGGAGATGCGTGGTCGATTCATAGCTGAACCCACCGACTTTGCTATGCCTGAAGTTGGTATACCAAAGCTAGGCATCGACGGCGGTGCTATCTGCAGCGTTTGGATCGCCAAGTCAAACACGATCCCGACGCTTTCGGATGGCTTGATTGGCATGATGATGGGATCTGCAGCTGGCGTCGTCAGTGCCTGTAGCATCGGTACAGATGGTCTCCGCTCGTCCCGTGTACAGCGTGGGGAGCTGACTGCGCGCTGGGTTCTCAGCCCGGGAGTACCTATCATTGCCATCGCCGTCGACGAACAATACTCAACCAAGCGCTATGCTCAGAACCGCATTTGGGCGGTCGCTTTGAATGCACTTGGCGAGATCTTCTACCTTACTAAATTCCCAACTCGCAGCCAGGCTACGAAAGGCGACATTGAGCACTACTCGGAGTATCTAGGTTGGCTCACTGGCCGCACCGTCTACTGGAACTTGGTGGAGCCCAGCAGACGTACTGCGAGGCCTGACCCGTACAGCGATGCCGATGTCGACGGTAGTTATTCGCCGCGAACCTCATGGGATGGGATGTGCTTAAGCAAGGATCAGATCATCGCCGAAACAAGGGAGATCCAAGAATATCTTCGCAAGCAGCCAAAACATTTCCGAAAAGCATGCCTTGGATGGGATATGCAAAGAACGCTCGAGGTTGACTTTGCTGGAGACGATGGAAATCATGCTGGGGAATCCGTAGTGGTCTTCGAATGCGGGCTTGAAGAGGGAGACGTCGCCGATGTTAAACGCTTCACCCGTTGTAAGATTGACGAAAAGGACAAGACTACGAACGTCTCAAGTCGCATTTTCACGCCTCAGCCTGCGCAAGCTGCATCTCTATTCGGCGGCCCTAGCGCAAATTCTACAAAGCCTCCTCGTGGTCGCAGCTCTTCATACATCTCGACCACAAGTTCACCAGAACGGGCCGCTCTATTCGAAGAATGGAGGTGCTCAAAGCTTACATTCGGCGGGTTCAAGAGCACTCAGGTCACTACAACTGCTTTGGACGTCTCTACCTTTGCCACTTTGACCTTGTTTGAGGATCCTGCGCTTGGATTCTCGACTGCCTCGACTGCATCCTCGCCTTACTCTTCTCCCATGTCTGTTGCAAGCCAGCCGGCCTCTCCCTCTGACATTCCTGGACAGCGCGCAAGGTTCCTCGCTGCTGGTACCAAGTCTGGCGTGGTGCTGCTTTGGGATGTCCGGGCGCCTACGTCACGTTCGTCGGAGTACACAAACGACATTGAGCCTGTTCGTATCATCTACACCGACTCGCCAGAGATATCCTGCGTGGCTGTCACTTCACTTTATCTCGTAGCAGGTGGAAACGACGGCTTGGTACAGGCATGGGATCCACTGGCTTCGAGCATGTCGCCCATAACAACGCTTCACTCCCGACATGCGTCGCGTGCTCGTAGACAGCTTGTGCAGGCCCAAGCTTCCGTTCAAGGAGTCGGCATCAACATGTTTGCTGCTGGTGCCGTATGCCTGGATCCTGATCCGACCGTCTTGCGCGGTGCAGTGTCTCTTGGCAATCAGCTTCGATTCTGGAGTTACAGCTCATCTGCAGCCGATCAGTATAGAAGCAGTAAACGCAGGCTGCGAAGAGCCGAGCGTGGAAGTAACAATACCACAGAGCGCTTTGCCGGTACAGGCAGAGTCAACCTGAAGAACTACATTGCCAACGAACAGTTCGAGTTGGAGCGTGATAGACAAGAGCGTCACAAGCAGGCCGAGCGTTTGGCAGGCCGTTTTGGCACGGAGCTACTAAGTGAGGAGGAGGCTCTAGCATACGCTGCAATGCTTTCGCAAGAGGCTGCTGAGGCAGACGAACTACGCCGCATCGAGCGCGAGAGCAGTGCCCTTAAGAGTGAGCCTGTAACGCCAGAGGCGAGCGCCCAAGGCCAACCTTCATCGCCTGATACCAAGAACGACGACGAACTGGATGCCGACATCGCCGAAGCCATTCGTCTTTCTCTCAACGATAGCTTCGGAGCTGGCAGCTATGAACCCGCCTCTACGCCTCCTTTTGCGTTCGAGATTCCGATCAAGTACGCTAAGAGCAAAAAGTCTCCGCCATCCCGCTCCCAAAAGAGCACGCCCGGGAAGGGCAAGGCCGCTGCTGGTTCGAGTAATGAGAGCGAAATGTCAGATTTAGAATTTGCCATGCAACTGAGTCTTGCTGAGGAGCAGAGTCGGAAGGATGCCGAAGATGCGTTTCCACCGCTCAGTCCAGCAGCTGGCAGTAAGGGTAAGGGCAGAATGTGGTAATTTGGTCGGCTGACTTATCAGCTTGTCTCGGGCGTCTTTGCTGTTCACCTTTCTTTTCAGTGGTCTCACGCTTAATACATTTGGACTCTCACATTTGTTCGATTCTTCGTACGGTACACCGATAGTCAGTATTGCCTCGGGTGTACCGTTGCGCCCTGATCTTGCCGGTCGGGTTTCAATATTGGGAGTACGGGAGCTCTTGTGCCTTGCGCCAGATGAGAGCATAGTTATAGGCTATCTCCAGTAGCTTGTTGCTTTCGCTGTCTAAATATACACCTACATCAATTTTGACATCCGCACCTGATCGGTACGACTGGACTTATTGGCACTTGACCGGTTCTTCATTGCTGGCACTCAATGCGGTTAGCTTGGAGGCCTTACCGCCCAGACCCCTGACACTTTCCAGGCTCCAACCAGGTTGTGTTCCTGTCTCAGACAACAGCAAGTATAGAGTAGTGTCGGATAATTTTGTTCAAAAGAGTTGGGAAAGCGCGATATAATCTTAAACTCGACGCCATATTACGGTAGAGAGAGCGCTTGGCGACCACGTCTCTTCGTAAAGTTTCATCAGCAACCTGCATCGACATTTGAAAGACTACGAGGGCAGGTTCTTGGGGTTGCCGCTTCAGAATTCGATACCCACAGCAACCAGAGAAGAAAGTCGCAAAGGCGTGAAGGCTTACTTCCCGTCTACAGCAGCATGGCGGGTCTCTCCATTACATCAGCCCTACTTTCCCCTATCAACAAGCTCCGCGGGAAATCAAATCCATACCAGAAAAAACACACCGCTCCCAAAACCCCGGCCCCAAACAGTGAATTCCTAGCCGAAGCCCGTCAAGCAGCTAGCCGTGATCCCGTGACCGGAACCCAACAGCACACACATCCAGAACCCACGAGCGCCGACCTCCTAGCTGAAGCGCGCGAAGCAGCCGGTCGCAACCCCGTGACCGGCCGCCCACAGCCCGTTGTCACAGGCAAGAAAGCGAAGAAACAGAAATTGTCGTTGGAACAACAGCAACAGGCGGCTGAAGAACAGAAGGCCGCGTTCCTTGCTTGGGCGGCAAGACATCCACAGGAGGGCGGGCGGCCGTATGAGAGCTACGAGGCTTTTGTGCAGGAGATGGTGGCGAAGCGGACGGGGAATGTGGAGCAGCGGACTGGTGAGGGATATTATGCGCCGGAGAGGAGTGTGGGGGAGTATTATTCTGGTGGGGTGAGGGATTAGGGTGTTGGTTTGAGATTTGGGGTTGTTTTGTTTGTACTGATGAGTTATGGCATGTGGTTTCTTTGTTCTAGCGAATGATTTGTAGTTTTTCATGGAAAGAGCTTTTTGGGCAGGTGCAGGTGGGGATGTCTGCAGCTGAGAGCAAACGAGGTTTGGAAGGTGCAAACGGAGGTAGATCAGGCATGTGATGGGGTCTATCAGATCGTACTTTCCTCAGCTTCTCTCTTACCTGTTTCGCACAAGGCCTGTTCAAGACCTTTCTCATTCTGCCCTTCATACATCTCCGAGAATCACAGTCAATTGAACCTCATCACCATGGGCTCAGTAATGCTGCAGCACCTGCCTTCAGCATGGCACGTTGACCAAGCCATCGTACGTTACCTACACTCATCGACCCAATCAGACCTACTCTGTCAAGTGCGACCCTCCACTACACCCAAACTAACACCCACCAGCTCAGCGAAGAAGCCCGCATAGTCTGCCTCCGTTTCGGCGCCGACTACACACCCGAATGCATGGAGATGGACGAGATGCTATACAAGATCGTAGACGCAGTCA
>Ga0265798_10003494_pt1 | contig 22325 bp, 26 predicted proteins | sample P3T30metagenome_FD_192430 | JGI IMG/M metagenome (GOLD analysis project Ga0265798, IMG submission 192430) | Plant litter microbial communities from East Loma Ridge, Irvine, California - P3 T30 | ecosystem: Environmental > Terrestrial > Plant litter > Unclassified | place: USA: California... | reverse complement strand
GCCCGGTACGCGTCGATCTGCGCCCGCTGGTTCGCGGCGAAGTCGTTGCCGAGCTCGCCCTGGATCACGCTCGACGTCAGCAGCCGGAAGCCGTTCTCGCCGGCCCAGACGGCGGAGCGCGTGCTCGCGGCGCCGTACCAGATCCGCTCGGCGAGCCCCGCGGCGTGCGGCTGCACGGTGGAGGCGTACTCCTCCTGGCCCTCGCGGGCGGCGGCATCGCTGACGGTCCGGCCGCGCACGAGGTCGCGGAAGCGGAGGAGGCGGTCGTAGCCGAGGTCCTCGAGGTCGGCCGTCGCCGGGTAGATCGCGTCGCGGTAGGTGTCGAAGCGCATGGGCGTGCCCACCGAGAAGCCCGGCTGGAGGCGTCCGCCCGTGAGGAGGTCGACGGTGGCGAGGTCCTCGGCGAGGCGGAACGGGTTCTCGGCGCCGATGGGCGTCACGGCCGTCCCGAGGTGGATGCGGCTCGTGCGCTGCGAGGCCGCGGCCATCACGGCGACGGGGGAGGAGATCCCGTGCTGCAGGTGGCGGTGCCGGAGCCACGCGCTGTCGAGGCCGAGCTCCTCGCCGCGCTCGATGATCCGCAGGGTGGCCTCGTGGCCCGCGGCGGGATCCGCCGGGTCGAACGTGCCGATGGTGAGGAAGCCGAGGCGGGCGAGCGGGGTACCGGATGCGGGCATGCACCGATGGTAGGCGGGCGGTGTCGCGGCACGGGGCCGCTGTCCCTGGCGCCGGTGCCGGGGACAGCGCCGGCGGGCGTCGTCGTTCGCGGATCAGGCGGTGGCGGGCGACCAGCCGAGCGCCGGGCCGAGGCGCTCGGCGACGTCGGTGAGGATCCGCGCGAGGTCACCCGCGGGCAGCCCGGCCGGCAGCGCGATCGCGAGCTCGTCGGCGGCCTGCACGGCGGGGTGCGCGAGGAGCGCGGCGGCGAGCTCGTCGGACGGCCCCACGAGGTCGGGCGCGCGGACCATGCTCGAGGCGGCCCCGGAGCCCTCCGACTGGTCGGCCCGGGCTGCCCGCTCGGCGCGCGCCGCGGCGTCGGCCGCGTACCTCGCCCGCTGCTCGGCCGTCGCGCCGTCGGTGGGCACCACGACGAGGGCGAGCGTCACGTGCGTGGCGGCCGGATCCGGATGCGCGGCCCGGTAGGCGTCGATGAGGCCGCGCTGGTCGGCCGCGAAGCCGCCCGCGCCGGATCCGCGCTCGGTCACGTCGGACGCGAGCAGGCGGAAGCCGTGCGCCCCCGCCCACGCCGCCGTGCGGAGCGTCGCCGCGCCGTAGCCGAGCCGGTCGGCGAGGCCGGGGGACGACGGCTGCACGGTGGGGGTGAGCGCGTCGTCCTCGTCGGATCCGTCGGGCTGGTCGTCCGCTCCCGGCACCCGGCCGCCGCGTAGCAGGTCGCGGAAGCGGAGGAGGCGGTCGCGCCCCGGCTCCTCGTGCTCGGCCGTCGTCGGGTGCACGGCCCGGTCGACCGCCGCGACGCGCTTCGGGCTGCCGACCGAGAGGCCGGGGCGCAGGCGGCCGCCGGAGAGCAGGTCGACGGTCGCGAGGTCCTCGGCGAGGCGGAGCGGGTTCTCGGCGCGCACGGGGATCGAGGCGGTGCCGAGGCCGATGCGGCGGGCGCGCTGAGACGCCGCGGCGAGCATCGCGACGGGGGAGGAGACGGCGTTCCGGAGGTGGTCGGGCCGGAGCCACGCGGTGTCGAGGCCGAGCGCGTCGCCGAGCTCGACGAGCCGGAGCGCCTCCTCGAGTCCGGTCGCGGGGTCGGCCGGGTCGAAGGGGCCGGTGGTGAGGAAGCCGAGGCGCGTCAGCGCGGATCCGGGTGCGGGCATGGCACGAGGGTAGGGGCTCCGGCTGCGGGTCCGGCGGGACCGGTCAGGCCTCGGCGTCCGCCCCCGCGATCTCGGTCAGCGCTGCCATGTGCCCGTCGAAGGCCCGGCGGCCGGAGGTGGTGAGCGACAGCCACGTGAGCTGCCGTCGGTCCGCGCGCCCCGCCGACGAGGCCTTCCGCGAGGCGACGTAGCCGCTCTCCGTCAGCTGCCGGAGGTGCTTGGAGAGGCTCGCGTCGGCGACGCCGAGGGTGTCGCGCAGGACCGTGAAGTCGATCTGGTCGACCCGTCGGAGGATCCCGCAGATGCGGAGGCGGACCGGCGCGTGGATGAGCTCGTCGAAGGCGGGCGCGGGCACGGCGCGCGTCACGCCCGCCGGATCCGCGCCACGGCCGCGCGGAACGCCAGGGTCGACAGCCACGTGACGAGCGCGAAGGCCGCGAGCGCCGTGATCGCGACCGCCCAGCCGAGGCCGGACGCCACCAGCCCCAGCGAGACGGAGAACAGGACGAGGCAGCCGAGGAGGGCGGCGACCACGAGGAGCACGGCGCGCGCGCCCACCTCGCGGAACCGGATGCCGGTGCGCCCGCGGAGGAGCACCAGCAGGATCACCGCGGCGGCGACCGCGACCCACGAGGTGGTCGGCGGCTCGTAGGCCGCGCCGGGCGAGAGGGTCGCGGCCTGGGCGACCCAGGCGAGCGCGATGGCGCCGAAGCCGGCGAGGTGCCAGCGCGGCTCGGGGATGCGGGCCGCGAGCGCCTCGCGGTCGGCCTGGACGCCGCGGAGGGCCGCGGCGGCGTCTGCTGCTCGGTCGTTTTCCATGAGGGAAACCTACATGTCGTTTTCCGTCATGGCAAGGGATCCGCGGGATCCGGCCTCAGGGGATCAGGACGATCGAGCCCGTCGTGCGGCGCGCCTCGAGGTCCTCGTGGGCGCGGGCCGCGTCCGCGAGCGGGTACGCGGCGCCGACGCGCACGTCGAGGGATCCGTCGAGCACGGCGGCGAACAGCTCGCCCGCGCGCCAGCGCCGTTCCTCCGCGTCGAGCAGGAAGTGGGCGAGCGTGGGGCGCGTGACCGAGAGGGATCCGCCGGAGTTCAGGCGCTGCAGGTCGAACGGCGGCACCTGCCCGCTCGCGCCGCCGAAGAGCACGAGAGCGCCACGGATGCGCAGGGAGGCGAGCGAGCCGTCGAACGTGTCGCGGCCCACGCCGTCGTAGACCACGTCGACGCCGCGGCCGTCGGCGAGCTCGCGGACGCGCACCGGCACGTCGTCGTAGCCGAGCACGTGCGTCGCGCCGGCCGCGCGCGAGAGGGCGGCCTTCTCCTCGGTGGACACCGTGGTGATCACCTCGACGCCCCGATCCGCGAGCAGCTGCGTGAGCAGCAGCCCCACCCCGCCGGCGCCCGCGTGCACGAGCGCGCGATCCCCGGGGCCGGCCGGGTACGAGCTCGTCGCGAGGTAGTGGGCGGTGAGGCCCTGGAGCGGGAGCGCGGCGGCGACCTCCATGTCGACGCCGTCGGGCACGGGCAGCAGCGTCTCCGCGCGGACGAGCGCGTGCTGCGCGTACGTGCCGGACGCCTCGGCGGTCGCGACGCGGTCGCCCACGTGCACGCCGGCCACGCCGTCGCCCAGCGCCTCGATCACGCCCGCGGCCTCCGACCCCGGCACGTACGGGTGCGCCATCGGGTAGACGCCGCTGCGCCGGTAGGTGTCGATGAAGTTGACGCCCGCGGCGTGCACGCGGATCCGCACCTCGCCGGGCCCGGGATCCGGCACCGGGCCGTCCGTCAGTGCCATGACCTCGGGGCCGCCGGGACCCTCCACCTCGATGCGCGCGCTCATGCGTCCACCCTGCCGGAATTCCGCCGCGTCACGCGCGGTTGGGCTCCCATAGGCTCGACGACGAGCAGGTGCGCGCGGCCCGGCCCCGCACCGATCCGGATCACGACGAAGGTGGAACCCATGGCAGGTCGCGTCTACGACGACATCACCCAGCTGGTCGGCGGCACGCCGCTCGTCCGCCTCAACCGGCTCACGGAGGGGCTCGACGCGACCGTGCTCGTGAAGCTCGAGTCGCACAACCCCGCATCCAGCGTGAAGGACCGCATCGGCGTCGCGATCATCGACGCGGCCGAGGCGTCGGGGCAGCTGAAGCCCGGCGGCACCATCGTCGAGGGCACGAGCGGCAACACCGGCATCGCGCTCGCCATGGTCGGCGCGGCGCGCGGCTACACGGTCATCCTCACGATGCCCGAGTCGATGAGCATCGAGCGCCGCCTGGTGCTGCGGGCGTACGGCGCGCAGATCGTCCTCACGCCCGGGCCCGAGGGCATGCGCGGCGCCGTCGAGCGCGCGCAGCAGATCGTCGCGGAGACGCCGAACGCCATCTGGGCGCAGCAGTTCGCGAACGCCGCCAACCCGCAGAAGCACCGCGAGACCACGGCCGAGGAGGTCTGGGCGGACACCGACGGTACCGTCGACGTGTTCATCGCGGGCGTCGGCACCGGCGGCACCATCACGGGCGTCGGCCAGGTGCTCAAGGAGCGCAAGCCCGACGTGCGGATCGTCGCGGTCGAGCCGCTCGACTCGCCCATCCTCACCGGCGGCAAGCCGGGCCCGCACAAGATCCAGGGCATCGGCGCGAACTTCGTGCCCGAGATCCTCGACCGGGAGGTCTACGACGAGGTCGTCGACGTCTCCCTGGAGGACTCGATCCGCGTCTCGCGCGCGCTCGCGACCGACGAGGGGATCCTCTGCGGCATCTCCTCCGGATCCATCGTGTGGGCCGCGCTCGAGATCGCGAAGCGCCCCGAGAGCGCGGGGAAGACCATCGTCGCGATCGTGTGCGACTACGGCGAGCGGTACCTCTCGACCGTGCTCTTCGACGACCTGCGCGACTAGGCGTGGGAGTCGTCGCTCGCGTCGTCGAGGACCTCCGCTCCGCGCGCGCCCACGATCCGGCCGCGCGCGGGTACCTGGAGATGGTGCTCGGCTACCCGGGGCTGCACGCCGTGTGGCTGCACCGGCTGTCGCACGCGCTGTGGCGGCGGCGGATCCGCTTGGTCGCCCGGCTGCTCGCGCAGCTCGGCCGTGCGCTGACCGGGGTGGAGATCCACCCGGGGGCGCGCATCGGGCGGCGGCTGTTCATCGACCACGGCATGGGCGTCGTGATCGGCGCGACGGCCGAGATCGGCGACGACGTGCTGATGTACCACGGCGTCACGCTGGGCGGGAAGAGCCTCGTGCACGGCAAGCGGCACCCGACCGTGGGCGACGGCGTCACCATCGGCGCCGGCGCGAAGCTGCTCGGGCCCATCACGGTCGGCGCGGGCAGCGTCATCGGCGCGAACGCGGTGGTCGTGAAGGACGCGCCCGCGGGATCCGTGCTCACGGGCATCCCCGCGGTCGAGACCGGGAAGCGCGCCGGGCGCGGGCCCGACGCGCACGTCGACCCGGCGTTCTTCGTCGACCCGGCGATCTACATCTGATGCCCGAGCCCGAGGGGCCGGAGGCGACTCCGACGCCTGCCGCCGACGCGGCGTCGCGAGCGGAGCGGGCGCCCGCCGTCGAGCCGACGCCCACCCACGAGCACAGCACGCACGGCGTCGGCCCCTGGCCGGGCGGCGCCGACGCGTGGCCCGACGAGCCGCACCTGGATCCGGAGCTGCTGGAGCGCGGCGACACCCGCAACGTCATCGACCGCTACCGCTACTGGCGCATGGACGCGATCGTCGCCGACCTCGACCAGCACCGGCACCCGTTCCACGTGGCCATCGAGAACTGGCAGCACGACATGAACATCGGGTCGATCGTGCGGAGCGCCAACGCGTTCGCGGCCGACACCGTGCACATCGTCGGCCGCCGCCGCTGGAACAAGCGCGGCGCCATGGTCACCGACCGGTACCAGCACGTCGTGCACCACGCGACCATCGCCGACCTCGTGGAGTGGGCGCGCGGCGAGGGCCTGCCGATCATCGCGATCGACAACGTCGACGGATCCGTGCTGCTCGAGACCACGCGCCTCCCCGAGCGCTGCGTGCTCGTCTTCGGGCAGGAGGGCCCGGGCCTCAGCGATGAGGCGGTGGCCGCGGCCGACATGACGGTGGCGATCTCGCAGTTCGGATCCACCCGCTCCATCAACGCGTCGGCGGCGGCCGCGGTCGTGATGCACGCGTGGGTGATGCAGCACGTGCCGTTCGGCTGACGGGCCGCGCTCCCCCTGCCAGGATGTCCCGGTGATGGACGACCGCGACCGCCGCCGACCCGACGTGACGACCGTGGAGGTCGTGGGCGGGCAGCCGCCGCTCACCGGCGGGCTGCAGGCGCACGACCCCGGCTGGGCGGAGGCGTACCTCGTGCACCGGAGGCGGATCCTCGCGGCCGTGGGCGACGCCGCGCTCGCCGTGGAGCACATCGGATCCACGTCCGTGTCGGGTCTCGCCGCGAAGCCCATCGTCGACGTGGTGCTCGTGGTCGCCGACATCACGGCCGAGGAGGACCACGTCGAGCGTCTCGTCGCCGCGGGCTACGAGCTGCGCGTCCGCGAGCCCGGGCACCGCCTGGTGCGCACGCCGGCGCGGGACGTCCACGCGCACGTCTACGAGGAGGGCGACCCCGCGGTGGAGGCGTACCTGCTGCTCCGCGACCGGCTGCGCGCCGTCCCGGCCGAGCGCGAGCTCTACGAGCGCACCAAGCGGGAGCTCATGACCCGGCGGTGGGAGTCCATGGACGCGTACGCGGAGGCGAAGACCGCGGTGATCCACGGGATGCTCGCCCGGGCGCGGGCGGCGCGGGCGGCGCGGGAGGGCTGAGCGCTACCGCGGCTGGACCGGAGCGGGGAACGGCCACTCGTCGTGCGTGTGCGGCACCGCGACCACCTGCACGTCGTCCTCGTAGGTGATGCGGCCGGGCGTGCGGGTGCGCAGCTCGTGCCAGGGCACGTCGTGCCGGTCGAGGAGGTCGAGGTACTCGCGCGTGACGCGGAGCAGGTCGGCGGATCCGACGCGGAACCAGGAGCGCGCCCGCGGGTTGAGCGTGCGGTCGTAGCAGCCGGGGACGACCGTGGACGGATCCGCGTAGGCCGCGTTCATGTGCGCGTTGGAGGCCGTGATCCAGGCCATCTCCTCCGCGGACAGGCGGCCCTCGTCCCGCAGCCCGTTCGCCAGGGCGAAGACGCCGGGGAAGGTGCCGTGGCGGTTGGGGGCGGCGCTCTGGAAGCGCACGAAGTCGGGCATCCGGCGAGGCTAGCGACGCGCGCGCGGACGCGGCCGGCGCCGTCCCCACGCTGCGCCGGGACGACCGAGGGCCGGGAGGGCCGAGCGCCGGGACGACCGAGGGCCGGGCGGGAGAGGATCCTCCCGCCCGGCCCTCGGCCGGCTGCCGAGCGCGTCAGCGGCGCCCGGCGTCCATCCGCGTCAGGGGCAGTGCACCTTCCAGATCTCGGGGATCGGGATCTCGATGCCGTGTCCGCCGCAGATGCCCTTCGTCTTGATGAACTCGACGAGCGCGCCCGCTCCCGCGGCCATCAGCACGCAGGTGACCTTGGTGATGTCGGGGAACGCCGCGCAGACCAGGCCGACGGCCGCAGCCACACCACCGGTGAGGATCGCGCGGACCAGGGCGTTGCCCACGTGGATCGTCTTGTGGTCGATGTAGACGTGCACGTGCACGTGCGGGATGTGGATGGGGCCGATGTGGATGTGGATGTGGTTCCACCAGTGCTTCGACTCCGTCACCGGGGCGTCGGCGGCGAGCGGGGCCGGGCGGGAGTCGGTGGAGGTGTCGTCGAGCGTCGAGGTGACCTGGCTGTCCGTCTGCGCGGACTCGAGCGACTCGATGCTCGCCTTCGTCGCGGGGTCGGACTCGGCGGCCGTGCGGAGCTGGGCGGCAGCCTTCGCCTGCGCGGCCTGCTGCTCGGGCGTGAGGTCGAGCCACTTGTCGAAGTGCTGACCGGCGACGTCGAGGCCGGTCTTGCCGACGGCGGTCAGGTCGTCGTCGGTGATCCGACCGGCGTTGTAGTCGTCGATGAGGTGGCCGTGCTCGATGGAGGCGGCCACGCGCTCCTGGGGGGTGATGGGGCCGGCAGCGAACGCGTCGCTCCCGGGGGCGGCCACGACGAGGCCGAGGGCCGCGACGACCGTGAGCGCGGTGGTCGCGAGCATCTTGCGCGGGGTGAGGGACCGGGCGGCCCTCGAACGGATGGACATGGGTGGTGTGCCTCCCTGGCTGCGGTGTCGGTCACCGCACTGAGAAGCTAGGACCGGGGGATCGGCTGTGCGGACAGTCCCCAGTCGCGCCGATGAAGCTCAGACGAACGACTGGGGAAGGCGCCGCAGATGCCGTCCTCTAGCGGAACGGCCAGTCGTCGATCGTGTGCGGGGTCGCCACGATCTGCACCTCGTCGGCGTAGACGATGCGGCCGGGCGTGCGCGTCCGCAGCTCCTGCCACGGGACCTCGTGCCGGTCGAGCAGGGCGAGGTAGTCGGCCGTGAAGGCGAGGAGGTCCGTCGCGCTCGCGAGGAACCACGCGCGGGCGCCGGGGTTCCTCACCCGGTCGTAGCAGTCGGGGTCGATCGTGCGCGGATCCGCGTAGGCCTCAGACGCGCGTGCGTTGGCCGCGTCCATCCACTCGCCCTCCTCCGCCGAGAGCGTGCCGCTCAGCCGCAGTCCGTTCGCGAGGGCGAACACGCCGGGGAACGTGCCCCGGCGGTTGGGGACGGCGCTCTGGAAGCGGACGTATTCGGGCACGCGGCGATGCTAGGGACGCGGACTGCGGATCCGGCGGCCCGGGGGCAGAACGGACAGCGGCGGCGCTGGGCGGACATCCCGGCGGCGGGCGGCGGACATGCCGGTCGGCATGCGGGCGGCCGCGCGCTGGCAGGGTGGACGGGCAGCGCGGATCCCCCGCGCGCGAGCCGAGGAGATACATGACCGCCGTGACGCTGATCCGCTCCGCCGCCCTCGCGGACGCCGCCGAGTACGCCTACGCCGCGACCGCGCCCGCCGACGCGCGGCTCGTCTTCCTCGCCGGATCCTGCCCGCTCGACGCCGGCGGGGCGACGGTCGGCGTCGGCGACCACGCCGCCCAGGCCGCGCGGTGCGTCGAGAACCTGCGCGTGGCGCTGGAGGCGGCGGGCGCGACCTTCGCCGATCTCGTGAGCACGCGCGTGCTCGTCGCGTCCAGCAGGCAGGCCGACCTCGTGACCGCGTGGGAGGTCGTCCGCGACGCGCTCGCGCCGCACGACCCGCCGAGCACGCTCCTCGGCGTCACCGTGCTCGGCTACGACGACCAGCTCGTGGAGGTGGAGGCCGTCGCGGCCGTCGTCGACTGAGCGCGGGTCGGGCGGGGAGCCTCAGAAGTCGCGTCCCGTGTCACCGGGCGCACGGGATCCCAGCCGGGTCAGGTGCACGCGGCGGCGCAGCCGGATGAGCGGACGGATCATCAGCTGGACGCTGCCGACCAGGAACAGCCACGTGCCCGCCGTGGTGGTCGACTCGGAGAAGAAGAGGACGCTGCCGACCACGAACCACGCGGCCACCATGATGTCGTTGACGATGCTCGCGACCTCGTACTTGCGACGGATGACGAGCTCCTCGTGCCCGATCGTGAACGTCAGGGAGCGGCTGTCGTCGGGATCCTCGTGCGGTGTCATGCTCCGGCTCACAGCGCGGAGGCGCGCCACGCGTCGACGGCGGCGAGCAGCTCCGCCCGGCGGTCGTCCGGCAGGAACGACGCCGCGAACGAGTTGCGCGCGAGGAGCGCCAGGGCGTCGTCGTCGAACGCGTGCGCCTGGCGGAGCTGGCGGAGGTTCTCGCCGAGGTAGCCGCCGAAGTACGCGGGGTCGTCGCTGTTCACGGTCGCGAGCACGCCGCGCGCGAGGAGCTCCGGCAGGGCGTGCTCGTCGAGCGTCTCGTTCACGCCGAGGCGCACGTTCGAGAGCGGGCAGACGGTGAGCGGGATCCGGTCGGCGACGAGCCGGTCGACGAGCGCGGGATCCTCGAGGCAGCGCACCCCGTGATCCACCCGCTCCACGTGCAGCAGGTCGAGCGCCTCGTGGATGTAGGACGGCGGCCCCTCCTCGCCGGCGTGCGCGACGGCGTGCAGGCCGAGCGCGCGGGCGCGCGCGAAGACGTCGACGAAGAGCGACGGCGGGTAGCTGACTTCGGCCGAGTCGAGCCCGACGGCGAGGATCTCGTGGGCCCGCCCGGCGACCGACTCCAGCGTCGCCATCGCCTCCTCCACCGGGCGGTCTCGGAGGAAGCTCAGGATCAGGCCGCCCGAGATCCCGTGGCGCACGCGCGCGTCGCGGAGGGCGTCGAGCAGGCCGTCGACGACGTCGTCGATCGCCACGCCGCGGGTCGTGTGCGCCTGCGGGTCGAACGACATCTCCACATGCCGGATCCCGTCGGCCGCGGCCCGCTCGAGGTACGCGGCGGCGAGGTCGTGGAAGTCGCGGCGCGTGCGGAGGACCGCCGTGCACGCGTAGTAGAGGTCGAGGAAGGACTGCAGGTCGGTGAAGGCGTAGCGCGAGCGGAGGTCCTCGATGTCGGCGTACGGCAGCGCGACGCCGTTGCGCTCCGCCAGCTCGAACACCAGCTCCGGTTCGAGCGTGCCCTCCACGTGCAGGTGCAGCTCGGCGGTGGGCGGGAGCGTGGAGATCATCCGTCCACGGTAACGGGCCGCGTCGGACGCCAGCCCGTGCGGTCCGGTCCGCGCCGGCCCGGCGTCCGTAGGCTCGGGGCATGGACGCGATCGAGGTCACGGTGCTCGGGGAGCGGTGGCGGATCGCCGAGCGGGAGCCGCGGGGCGCGACCCCGACCTACGACCTCGCCTGGCTGAGCGGGCCCGCCGACGGCACGTACGGCGTCACGGTCGGGGGAGGACGGCGGACGCCCGAGCAGCTGATCGCCGAGGCGACCGCGCTCGTGGAGGGCTTCTCCGAGCCCGGCGGCATCGGCGAGGACTTCCCGGGATTCGTCCCGGCCCGCTTCCGCGCCGACGGCTGAGCGCACGGAGCGCCGTCGTCCTCAGACGGTGCCTCCGTGGATCCGGGATGCCGGCCCCCGGCCGTCAGTACCGGCGGCCGCCCGCAGGAGGTGCCCGTGGAGGAAGTCGGCGGTCCGCGCGAGCGCGTCGGTGCGGGTGCACATCTCCGCGAAGTCGTGGTGACCGCCCTCGACGAGCATCAGCTCGTGCTCCACGCCCTGCTCCGCGAGCGTCGCGGCGAGGGACAGGCTCTGCTCGACGGGGACGACCCGGTCGTCCGTGCCGTGGAGCAGGAACGTCGGCGGCGAGTCCGGGGTGATGTGGTCGGCCGGCCGGAACCACCGCCCGCCCTCCTCGTCGGGCGCGCCCAGCGCCGTCCGGAGGGGCGAACCCGACGCGCGGAATCCGGCGGAGATCAGCGGATCGTGCATGCCGTACCAGCTGGCGACCGCGCAGATCCCCGCGGACGCCGCGGCCCCGACGATGGTGGCGACGGTCGCGCCGGCGGAGTTCCCCCAGAGCGCGACGGCCGTCGGATCCACGTTCAGCTCGGACGCATGCGCGCGGAGGTGGCGGAGTGCTCCCCGGACGTCGTCGAGCGGTGCCGGGAAGCGCGCCTCGTTGCTCGTCCGGTACTCGACGCTCGCGATCGCGATGCCCCGCTGCGCCAGCGGGACCAGCGCCGGGAGGTAGCGCGCGCGGTGCACGGTGCGGAAGCCCCCGCCCTTGATGAAGACGACGAGCGGCGTCGGCCCCTCCGACACCGGCTTGAGCAGGTCGTAGCGCAGCGTGCGCCCGCCCGGCAGCGGCCGCCCGTCGACGAACTGCGTGTGGACGAGGTCCGGCAGGTGCTCGACGAAGGCGTGCGTCGGGTCGGAGAGGGGGACGGCGGGGGAACGGTCCATGGAGTGCAGCCCATCGGGAGTCGGACGCCCGCGCGCTCCGAGGAGGCGCCCGGGTCGAGGGGGGACCTCGCGGGAGCATCCTGCACCGGCGGGCTGGGAGGGATGGAGGTGGCGGCGCCGGCACCGAGGCCAGCGCGACCCGTCTGCGAGCATGGCCGCATGGATCCCGACGACGAGCCCGACCTGGTCCCCGAGCTGCTGGTCACCGACCTCGCCGCGAGCCTCGCGTTCTGGCGCGACCTGTGCGGCTTCCAGGTGCGGTACGACCGCCCCGAGGAGGGCTTCGCCTACATCGCGCGCGGCGGGGCGCACCTCATGCTCGAGCAGGCGGGCATCATCCGGAACTGGGTGACGGGGCCGCTGGAGCGGCCGTACGGGCGGGGGATCAACTTCCAGGTGTTCGTCGAGGACGCCGACGCGCTGGCGGAGGCGCTCGCCGCGGCCGGCGTCGCGCCCTTCCTCGAGCCGGAGACGACCTGGTACCGCATCGGCGACGAGGAGACGGGCGTCCGCCAGTTCCTCGTGCAGGATCCGGACGGCTACCTGGTGCGCTTCCAGTCGTCGATCGGGCGGCGGCCGGCGGCGGATCCCGCCGGCTGAGGCCGCCGCCGCGGCCCGCCCGGTTCCGGACGGGCCGCGGTCATCACCCCTCCGCGATGCCCGCGGGCAGGGTCGCCCCGGCCGCGTCGAGCGCGTCGACGAGCTGCTGCCCGCTCACCGTGGTGGTCGTCTGCCCGCCGATCATCAGCGTCGGCGTGCCGGTGACGCCCGCGGCGGCGGCGGCGTCGGTGTTCGCCGTGATCCAGCCGGCGTACGCGCCCTTCTCCGTGCAGGTGAGCGCCTCCGCGTCGGTGACGCCCTGCGAGCCGAGCCAGGAGGAGAAGTCCTTCCCCGTCCACGAGTCGGTCGCGGCCGAGTGGTTCGCGAAGAGGGCGGAGTGCACGCCGGGCCAGGCCGACGGGTCGTGCTGGAGGACGCACGCGGCCGTGCTGCCGGCGGCGCGGCCGTAGTTCGTGACGATCCGGATGGGGTGGTAGACGACGCGCACCTGCCCGGACGCGGCGACCCGGTCGAGGAGCGGGCCGGTCGCGCCCTCGTACTCCTGGCAGTGGGGGCACGAGTAGTCCTCGTAGATGTCGAGCGTCACGGGCGCGTCCGCGGCGCCGACCGACACCGCGTCGGGCTCGGTCGCAACATGCGCCTCGCCGCCGCTCGCCAGCTGCACGGTGGCGTCCGCGGTGGGCGCCACCGAACCGGCCGACGCCTGCTGGCGGAGGAGGCTCGCGCCGCCCCAGATGCCGGCGACGAGGATCACGACGGCGCCGGCGACGCCGAGCTGGGTGAGGAGGCGGCGGCGCTTCCGCTTGGCCTCCTCGAGGCGGCGCTGGGCGTTGGCCTTCTCCCGGATCTCGCGGGTGCGGTCGCGGTCGGCGGTGGTCTTCTTGCTCATGATGCGGTGCTCCTGTCGTCGGTTCGGACGGGGTCGAGGGGGAGGGCGAGGTCGGGGATGCCGTCGCGGGCGCGGCGGCTCACGGCGTCGGCCGCCGCTCGTCGGCCCGCTCGTCGAGGGCGGACAGCCGCGCGTTGTAGGCGCGGAGCTCGGCGTCGCCGTCGCGCGCGGCGGCCCGGTCGTAGCGGGTGGCGGCGCGCTGCTCGGATCCGGACCACTGCCGCACGACCATGAGCGCCACGAGCACGACGGGCAGCTCGCCCGCGCCCCACGCGATTCCGCCCCCGGCGGCCTGGTCGGCGAGCAGCTGCGCGTCGGTGGCGAGGCCGAGCTGGTGCCACCAGTCGATGGCGAGGATCTGCGTCCCCGACATGATCGCGAGGCCGAAGAACGCGTGGAACGCCATCGTGGCGAGCAGGAGCATCAGCCGGATCGGGTACGGCGGGCGCGTGGGCCCCGGATCCACCCCGATCAGCACGAAGAAGAAGAGGTATCCGCTGATGAGGAAGTGGACGGTCATCAGCATGTGGCCCTGGTGGGTGGCCAGCGACCACTCGAACCACGGCGTGTAGTAGAACGCCACGAGGCTGCCGGCGAAGACGATCGCGGCGACGATCGGGTTCGTCACGAGGCGCGAGTACCGGGAGTGCGTCGCGGCGAGCACCCACTCGCGGACGCCCCGGCTGCCGTCCTTCCGGGCCGGCAGCGCGCGCAGCAGCAGGAGCACGGGGGCGCCGAGCACGAGCAGCGGCGGCACGTACATCATCAGCATCATGTGCTGGATCATGTGGGTGCTGAAGTGCACGGCCCCGTACACGGCGGGCCCGCCGCTCGTGGCGTAGACGAGCATCGTGCAGCCGAGCAGCCACGGCACCGTGCGCGCGGCCGACCACGCGTCGCCGCGCCGGCGGAGGCGCCGCACCGCGACGAGGTAGAGGCCGGCCATCACCGCCGCCAGGCCGAGGAACAGGAAGTCCGGGTGGACGGCGGTCAGCATCCGGAGCGGCGTGACGGGGTCGGGGAAGGTGAAGCCGATGAGCGACGCCAGCGGGTCGACGTCGGCGATCGTCGTCTGCGGCACGGGCGGGGCGCTGCGCGAGAGCGCCACCGAGACGCCCATGGCGACGGACATCACGACGACCTCGCCGACCGCGAGGCGGAGGAACGCCGTCCGGCGGGTCGCGTCGCGGACGAGGCCCGGGATGAGGATCCGGCGGTGCGCGAGCCCCGCGACGCCGAGAGCCACGAGGATCGCCGTCTTCACGAGGAGCAGGAGCCCGTACGGCGTCGTGATGAGGTCGAGCGGCGTGCCGATGCGCAGCGACGCGTTGACGATCCCCGACAGCGCGACCGCGACGAACGCCCACCCGGCGAGCGTCGAGTAGCGGCCGACGACCGCGGGCAGGGCGCCCTTCGCGAGCTTCTGGCAGAGGATCACCGCGACCAGGCCGCCGGCCCACACGGTGACGCCGACGAGGTGGATCCCGAGGCTGTTCACCGCGTTCGCGTGCTCGTAGGTGCCCGCCGCGTGGCCCGACAGCGAGAGCGGGAGCAGCGAGGCGAGGGCGACGGCCGCGGCGGCGCCGATGCCCGAGACGCTCCGCGTCCACGCGCTGATGCCGAACGCGACGGCCACGCACAGCACCGACGCGAGCAGGGTCTGGCCGAGCTCGAGCTGGAACGTGAAGTAGCCGAACTGGCCGCGGAAGGTCGGGGAGGTGAGCGGGACGCCGATCACGTTCGCGCCCGAGAGGGCGAGCACGGCGATGCTGGCGGCGAGCCACACGGCGGCGGCGCGGGACGCCCAGCGGGTCGCCTTCCACTGCGCGAAGCTCGCCATCCCGGGGTGCTTCCGCTGCCCGGGCAGCGCGAAGGCGGCGACCACGAGGAGGCCGATGGTCACGGCGGCGGCCGCGTCGTGGATCACGCGCGCGACCGGCAGGCCGTACGTGACGACGTCGCCGGGGTCGACGAGCAGCGTCTGCGTGGTCGCGCCCGTGAAGGCGGCCGCCGCGAGCGTCATGGCGACGGCCAGCGGGAGGCACGCCCACAGCAGCGCCTCGCGCCCGCGGACCTGCGGGAGGGCCAGGGTGCGGGGCACGAAGACGGGGTCGTCGGGATCCGGTCGGTCGTGGTCGACGACCGGATCGGGGGAGGGCAGGGCGGAGCGTGGGGGCATGGGGTGTCCTGGGTGGGCGCCGGATCGGGCGCGGCGGGGCGGCCGGCTCTCCGGGACGGGACGGGTCGCATCCGAGCGGGTCGGATGGGTCCGGGCGCGGAGGGGCGGGCACGTCGGGGCGCGCGTCGGAGGACGCGCGAGGGCACGGCGCCGGGAGGCGTCGTGCGTCGTCCGGGCGCGCGGGAGCGCGCCGGGTCGGGAGGCCGGATCAGGCGGTGGCGGGCGGCCCGCGGCGGGGCAGCGCGGCGACGCACACGCCGAGGTCGCGGATCCCCGGGCGCATCGCGCGCGCGACGCGGTGGCGCACCTCGGCGCGCGGCACGACGTCGAGCGCGGCCACGAGGATCAGCGCGCGCAGGCTCGTGCGCGCGAGCGCGACGAGGTCCCAGAAGGCCCGCTCGCCGGAGCGGAGCGCCACGATCGTGAGGACGGCCGCGAGCAGGTGCGCGACCCACATCGCGGATCCGTGGTGCATCCCGCCCATGTCGCCGGCGCCGGCCGCGGCCCCGCCGCTGCTCACGAGGTGGCCGCCCATGCCGTGGTGCCCGCCGACGACCTGCATGGTCGTCGAGGTCGGCGCGCCGACGGAGAAGAGGAGGTGCAGCACCGCCTGGCTGCACACGACCGCGACGGCCAGCCGCGCGGTCGAGACGGTGCGGCCGGCGAGCAGCACGCACGTCGGCAGCGCGAGCGCCGCCGCGACGACCAGGCCGACCGCTCCGGGGACGGGCCCGCCGCCGGCGAGGTGCGACAGCATCGACACGAGGATCGCGAAGGCGGCCGTGACGGTGCCGCGCGCGACGCGCGTGCCCCGCCCGGCCATCGCCGGCGTCCTCGGTTCCCTCATTTGTCGAACAGCCTAGGTGCGGCTCCCGGGGAGCGGCTGGTCGATCGGCCATCCCGAGACCGGCCGTCCGGCTCCCGGTCCTGGTCGCCCGGGCGATCCGCCCCGGCGCGCGGTTCGCGAGCCTCGGATCATGCCCACCTCCCTGATCCCCACCGTCCGCGCCCTCTCGACGCCCTCGGCCGGCCGCGCCCCCGACCTCCCGTCCCTGACGGGGCTCCGCTGGGTCACGGCGATGATGATCTTCCTGTTCCACATCGTCGTCGTGCAGTACTTCGCCGACCCGGTGGGGACGCCGTGGATCGGCGTGTTCATCGGCGGGGGATCCGGAGTGACCGTGTTCTTCATCCTCTCCGGCTTCGTCCTGGCCTGGGGCGCGGACGCCCGCCAGACGGCCCGCTCCTTCTACATCCGGCGCGTGGCGCGGGTGTATCCGCTGCACCTCGTGGGGGTGGTGCTCGCGCTGATCACGGCGGCGACGTTCGTGCCCGGGATCCGGACGCACGGCCTCGCGCCGATCGGCGCCAACGTGCTCCTGGTGAGCACGTGGTCGCCCGACTGGTGGCAGGCCGGCAACCCCGTCAGCTGGTCGCTCGGGTGCGAGGCGTTCTTCTACCTGCTCTTCCCGGTGCTGATCCGCCTGCTCCGCGGCCGCTCCGCCCGGACGCTGGCGCTCGTCGTCGGCGGCAGCCTCGCCGTCATGATGGTCGCGCCGGCCCTGGCCGCCGTGTCGCCCCTGCCCATGGACGCGTCGACGACCCCGCTGATGCGCCTGCCCGAGTTCGTCCTCGGCATCGTCGCGGCCCTGCTCCTGCAGCAGCGCCGGTGGCAGCCGCCGCGTCCCCGCACGGCCGTCCTCCTCGCGATCGTCGGCTACGTGGCGGCGATCCTCCCGCAGCTGGCCGACGCGCACGTGCAGCCCGGGCACACGGCCGGCGCGATCACGTTCGTCCTCCTCATCGCCTCGCTGGCGGCGGTGGATGCGCGGGGAGGACGCACGTTCCTCGCCGGTCCGCGCTGGCAGGCCCTCGGCCGGGTGTCGTTCGCGTTCTACCTCGTGCACCTGCTCGTGATCGCGTCCGTCTCCTCCCCGTGGCCGGGCGGCCACCCCCACCTCGACCGGCCCGCCGCGACGGTGCTCATGGTCGGCGCCTTCCTCCTGGCGCTCGCCCTCGCGTACGCGCTGCACCTGCTGGTCGAGATCCCGGGCCAGCGCCTGATCTGCCGGCTCGACCGGCGCCGGGCGGCGCGCATCGGGTAACCCGCGGCGGCATCCGCGCACCGTCGACGTCGGCGGCTCCTCCGGGGGCCGCCGACGTCGTCGTGTCCGCGGCACGCGGGAGCGGCGGGCGGACGGGCCGGGGCCGGTCGGATCCGGGCTCCCCGCGGGGCGGCTAGCGCCAGTCGCGGGCGCCGCGAGGATCCGCCGCCTGCAGCATGCGCTGGCGGCGGAGGAGGAAGAGGAGGCACTCGAGCATCGCGGACTGCACGACGCCGATCGCGCCGGACGTCCACCGCGCGAGGACCCGTCGACCGGTGCGAGGAGGGGCGTCGCCCTCCGCGGGTGCGCCGCCGTCCCCGCCGGGACGCGGGCGGCTCATGCCCGGCTCCCGTCGCGGGCGGTCCGGCGTGCTCCGACGACCACCAGCGCGACGCCGGCGGGCAGCGCGAGCCGCACGACCGCGGCGGCGATGCCCGTCCCGACCGAGAGGCCGAACGTGGCGGGGATGGCGTAGCCCACGACGGCGAGCTGGCACAGCGCCAGCCCGGAGGCCATCAGGCGCGTGGCGCGCAGCGGGGTATCGCGTCTCGGCATCGGGGGCCTGCTTTCCGTCGGGCGCGGGCCGCGGGGTCGCGATCCGTCTCTCCCAGCGTCCCGCCCGCGCTTGCCGGGCGGATCGGCCGATCGTCGGGCGTCGCCCGCCATCCGGCCATTCCCGGCGCGGGCCGCGCGCGCCCGTCGGCGGATGGGGTCAGCGACCGCTCCGCTCGCCCTCCCCGGGCACGACGAAGCCGCTCTCGTAGGCGAACACGGCCGCGCCGACGCGGCTCCGCGACTCCGACTTGGCGAGGATGGTGCTCACGTGCGCCTTCACGGTGCCCTCGCTCATGAAGAGCCGGCCGGCGATCTCGAGGTTGCTGAGCCCGTCGACGAGCGCCGTGAGCACGTCGCGCTCCCGCTCGGTGAAGGTGGCGAGCTTCGCGGTCATCGCGGGATCCGAGACCCGGGTCGACTCGATGCGGCGCTGCAGCAGGCCGCGGGTCATGGCGGGGTCGATGAGCGCGTCGCCGCGGTGGGCGCTGCGGACGGCCGCGGCGAGCACGTCGGCGCCCGCGTCCTTGAGGAGGAAGCCGGACGCGCCGGCGCGGGCGCTGTCGAGGAGGTACTCCTCGTCGTCGAAGGTGGTGATCATGAGGACCGCGCGGGCGGTCTGCGCGTCGAGGATCCGGCGGGTGGCGGTGATGCCGTCGAGCTCGGGCATGCGGATGTCCATCACGACGACGTCCGGGCGGTGCTCGGCCGCCGCCTCGACCGCGAGGCGGCCGTTCGCCGCGGTCGCGAGCACGGAGAAGTCCGTCTCGTACTCGAGCATGGCGCGGATCCCGAAGAGGATCACCGGCTGGTCGTCGGCCACGACGATCGTGATCGTGTCGCTCATCGTCCCGCCGCCTCCCGGGTCTCGTCGGCGGGGATCGACATCACGGTCCGCCAGCCGCCCTCGGCGGTCCGCTCCGAGCGGAGCGTGCCTCCGAGCGACATGGCGCGCTCCGACATGCCCACGATGCCGAAGCCGGGCGCGCGCCCCTCGCGGTGGCGGGCGGGTCCCTCGTCATCGACGACGGCGTGGAACCGTCCGTCCCGGTGTCGGAAGTCGATGGTCACGTGGCGGCCCTCCGAGTGCTTCATGACGTTGGTGAGCGCCTCGCGGGCGACCTCGACGAGCGCGTTCTGCGCGTACTCGGGACCCTCGAGGGCGCCGAACACGTCGACGGCGACGCCCGTCGACCGGACCGTCTCGACGGCGCGGTCGAGCCGCTCGCCGGGCGAGCCCTGCGGGCGGGTCGTCGCGGCGTCGGGGGAGCGCAGCAGGGTGACGGCGCGGCGCATGGAGGTGAGCGCCTCGCCGCCGTCGGCCACCACCGCCTCGAGCGTCCGGCGGAGCGCCTCGGGATCGTCGGACGAGGTGCGGAGGGTGGCCTGCGCCCGGATGACGATCGCGCTGACGTGGTGGGCCACGGTGTCGTGCAGGTCGCGGGCGACGGCCGTGCGCACCTTCGCGGCGTCGCGCTCGCGCTCGGTCTCCTTCAGCGCCTCGTCGCGGCGCACCAGGACCTGCGCGGCCTCGCGCTGCCGGTGGATCATGTACCCGAGGACGATGACCACCCCGAGCAGCGCCAGCAGCATCGCCCGGGGGATGGGGTCGTCGAGCGGGTGGTAGCTGTACACGCCGGCTATCAGCAGCGTCGAACGGAACGGGCTGTAGAGGCACAGGAGCGTCCCGTAGACGACGAGAGGGAGGAGCACCGCCCTGCGGAGGCCGGATGCCGCGGCCCGGAACGCGATGATCAGCAGCGGAACGGCCTGGGGCTCGGGCCGCTCGACGGGCCACCAGGGTCCGCAGACGACGATCGGGACGATGACGAGGGTCAGACGCGGGTACCGACCGGCCGCGAACCAGGCCGCGGACGAGACGGCGCCCCCGAAGACGATGAGGTACAGCCTGTCCTCGCGCAGCCCGAAGGAGAGGGCGAGCTCGGAGCCGATGCACAACGCCGCCACGGCGAGCAGGACGAGGACGGCATCGCGGCGCCACGTCTTCCTGCTCGTCGAGAACTCGATCACAGGGGCCACCGTATGTCCCCGGCCTCCGCGCACCTACGGCGCGACGCGGGAATGGCCATCCGGCTGACGGTCCTGGCCGTTCGACCGATCCTGCGCACCGGCGGCGTCGGCGCCGCGCGGCGCGGGCGGTCGTCCCCCACCACCGTGTCGAGATCGCCGCGCGCTCGTCGTACGGGGGCATTCCCCACCCCGATCCGGGAGCGAGCAGGATGGGCCACGTGCCGGTCGCTCGCGAGGCTGGGAACATGAACACCACACCATCCGCCACCGAGGCCGAATCGACGCCCGTGCCACCCGAAGAGCCCTTCCCGGAAGCCGCAGATGCGGCAGACGCGGCCGATGCGGCCGACGCGTCCGACGCCGGCGGCCCGCCGTCCGACGCCGCGGGCGGGAGCGACGACGTGCATCCGGACGACGCCCCCGCTCCCCGCGAGCGCCGTCGCTCCTTCTACTCCTCCGCCTGGCGCCGCTTCCCCCGCGACATCGGCTACCTGCTCCTGACCGCGGCGCTGTGCGCCACGGTCTACCTCGCGCTCCCCAACATCGTCTTCGGCCTGATCAGCGAGCTCCTCTGGTCGGCGACCGGCCTGTTCGCGGCCCTCGCGCTCTCGGTCGTGCTCTTCGGGTCGCTGTACGCGGCGCGCGGGCTCGGCGCCCTCGAGCGGGTCCGCATCGGGTGGGCCGAGCCCCGGCCGATCCGCCCGGTCGACTGGACGCCGCAGTGGACGCAGAACCGGGCGATGCGCCTCCTCTCCGCGGTCGCCAACCCGCACTACTGGCTGCACCTGCTGCACGCGGTCGTCGTCTACCCGCTCGTGGCCATCATCACGCTGGGCACGGGCGCCGTCCTGCTCGCCGGGTTCCTCGGGCCCATCGCGGGCGTCTTCGCCCTCATGGCGCTCGACTGGCGCATCGACCCCTACCTCACGGAGCGCGGCTTCGACACGGGGCGCACCGAGGCCCTCGCGGTCGCGATCGGCGTGGTGGCGATGATCCTGTCGGTCGTGCTCCTGCCCCTGTGGAGCCGCGGCGCGACGCTCCTCCACCACCGGATCGACGAGGCCCTCCTCGGCGGCTTCAAGTCGGACGCGCTCGAGCGCCGCGTGCAGGGCCTCGAGCGGTCCCGCGCCGGCGCCGTGACGGCCGAGGGGCAGACGCTCCGCCAGATCGAGCGCGACCTGCATGACGGCCCGCAGCAGCGGCTCGTGCGGATCCGCATGGACCTCGCGGCCGCCGAGCGCGCGCTGGACGCGGACCCCGAGCGCGCCCGCACGCTCATCGCCGAGGCCTCCGCCCACGCGCACGACACGCTCGAGGAGCTCCGCGCCCTGTCCCGCGGCTTCGCCCCGCCGATCCTCCTCGACCGCGGGCTGATCGCCGCCCTCGAGGCGCTCGCCTCCCGCTCCCCGGTGCCCGTGGCGCTCGACGTGCAGCTCCCCGAGAGCCTGGCGCTGCCGACCGAGGTCGAGCGGAACGTCTACTTCACCGTGAGCGAGCTCCTCACCAACGTCGCGAAGCACTCGGGCGCGACCCGGGCCGACGTGACGCTGGCGATCGTGAGCGACCTCGACGGCGACCGGGTGCTCGCGGCCCGCGTGACGGACGACGGGCAGGGCGGCGCATCCGTCCAGGAGGGCCACGGGCTCGAGGGCCTGCTCGGCCGCCTGGGCGCGCTCGACGGCGACGTCAGCATCTCCAGCCCGCAGGGCGGGCCGACGCGCATCACCGCGCGGGTGCCCCTGGTCGCGCTGAACGGCGTGCCGACCCACGGGCGCACGACCGGGCACGGGACGGGCGACGCGATCGCCGACCCGCCCTCCGCGTGACCCGCCCGCTCGATACGATCGGGGCCATGGACGACGGCCCGGATGCAGCGCGCATCCGGGCCGTCGTGGTCGACGACGCGGTGCTGCTCCGGGAGGGGCTCGCCCGCGTGCTCGTCGAGGCCGGGATCGACGTGGTCGCCCAGCACAGGGACGCCGAGGGCTTCCTCGCCGCGCTCGCCGGCGACGCCCCCGACGTCGTGGTGATGGACGTGCGCATGCCGCCGTCGTACACCGACGAGGGCATCCGCGCGACCGTCGAGGCCCGGCGCCGCGTGCCGGGGATCGGCGTGCTGCTGCTCTCCCAGTACGTGGAGGCCGCATACGCGGAGGAGGTGTTCCGCAGCGGCACCGCCGGCATCGGCTACCTGCTCAAGGACCGGGTGACGCGCCTGGAGGAGATCGACGACGCCGTGCGCCGGGTCGCGTCCGGCGGCACCGTGCTCGACCCCGAGGTGGTGACGCAGCTG
>Ga0265798_10003493_pt1 | contig 22326 bp, 18 predicted proteins | sample P3T30metagenome_FD_192430 | JGI IMG/M metagenome (GOLD analysis project Ga0265798, IMG submission 192430) | Plant litter microbial communities from East Loma Ridge, Irvine, California - P3 T30 | ecosystem: Environmental > Terrestrial > Plant litter > Unclassified | place: USA: California... | reverse complement strand
TTGCCGACGCCCCCCTTGAGAGAGCTGACGCTGAGTACATGCACGTGACGACGATAGCGCGTCCGGTCGAGGAACCGGCTGACAGCGCGGTGGACGCGACGAGGCGGCGAGTCGTGGTGAAGTAGGGGCGTGACCGTTCGACCCATCCGCCTCTTCGGCGATCCCGTGCTCCGTTCGCCCGCCGACCCCGTGACCCTGGGCGATCCGCGCCTCGAGGGCCTCGTGGAGGACCTCCTCGACACCGTGCGCGTCCCCGGCCGCGCCGGCGTCGCCGCGCCGCAGATCGGCGTGGGGCTCCGCGCCTTCAGCTGGAACGTCGACGGCGACGTCGGCTACGTGCTCGACCCCGTCGTCGTCGAGGCCTCGGGCGAGCACGAGCTGGTCGACGAGGGCTGCCTCTCGGTGCCCGACTTCTGGTTCCCCACGCCGCGCTGGAGCTACGCCCGCGTCGAAGGGGTCGACCTGGCGGGGGACCGCGTCGTGCTCGAGGGGACGGGGCTCATGGCCCAGGCCCTCCAGCACGAGACGGACCACCTCGCCGGCACGCTCTACGTCATGACCCTCGAGCCCGAGACCCGCCGCGAGGCGCTCCGCGAGATCCGCGGCAGCGACTGGTGGCGGGCCTGAGCCCGGCGGACCGGGCCGGGGCGCGCGTCCCTAGGCCGTCCTGATCGAGTCCGTGGCGTCCGTCGCGTAGAGCTCGGCGACCTGGGGGGCGAAGTCGGCGAGCACCACGGAGCGCTTGATGCTCATCTTGGGCGTCAGGTGCCCACCGGCCTCGGTGAGCTCGACCGGCAGCACGGTGAACTTGCGGATCGACTCCGCGCGCGAGACCCGCGAGTTCGCCTCGTCGACGGCCCGCTGCAGCTCGGCGAGCACCTTCGGGTTCTCGGCGGCCTCGGCGAGCGGCATGTCGGCGGCCTCGCCCGCGTTGTTGAGCCACACCGGGAGCATCTCGGGGTCGAGGGTGACGAGCGCGCCGACGAACGGGCGCTGGTCGCCGACGACGACCACCTGGCCGACGAGCGGGTTCGAGCGGATCGGGTCCTCGAGCACGGCCGGGGCGACGTTCTTGCCCGCGGCGGTGACGATGATCTCCTTCTTGCGCCCCGTGATGGTGAGGTAGCCGGCGTCGTCGAGGGTGCCCAGGTCGCCCGTGCGGAACCACTCGCCGTCCATGGCCTCGGCCGTGGCCTCGGGGTCGTTCCAGTAGCCGGCGAAGACGTTGACGCCCGCCACCTGCACCTCGCCGTCCTCGGCGAGGCGCACGCGCACGCCGGGCAGCGGGGGGCCGACGGTGCCGATCCTGAAGTCCTCGACCAGGTTGACGGTCGCCGGCGCCGTCGTCTCGGTGAGGCCGTAGCCCTCGCAGACGCGGATGTCGAGGCTGCGGAAGAAGTGGCCGAGCCGCAGGCCGAGCGGGGCGGAGCCCGAGACGGCGTACCGCACGCGACCACCCATCGCCTTGCGGAGCTTCGAGTAGACGAGGGCGTCGAAGACCCGGAAGCGCAGGGCGAGGCCGAGCGGGACCCGTCCGGCGTCGAGGGCCTTGGAGTGGGCGACCGCGACGGCCGCCGCCCGGCGGAAGATCGCACCGCGGCCTCCGGCCTCGGCCTTCTGCTCGGCCGAGTTGTAGACCTTCTCGAAGACGCGGGGGACGGCGAGCAGGAAGGTCGGCGCGAAGGAGGCCAGGGACGGCAGCAGCTGCTTGGTGTCCGCCTGGTGGCCCACCTTGACGCCGGCGTGCACGCACATGACCGAGATGAAGCGCGCGAAGACGTGCGCCGTGGTGACGAACAGCAGCGTGCTGGCGCCCTCGGCCACGATCTCGGACATCGCCACGGTCGCGTTGCGGCTGGTCTCGACGAAGTTGGAGTGCGTGATGACGCAGCCCTTGGGCCTGCCGGTCGTGCCGGACGTGTAGATGATCGTGGCGAGGTCGGCGCCGGTCGCGAGGCGGCGTCGGCGCTCGAGCTCGTCGTCGGTGACGTCGCGCCCCGACGCCGCCAGCTTGTCGAGGTCGCCCAGGTCGACCTGCCAGACGTGCTCGACGGCGGGCAGTTCCGCGTGGACCTCGTCGAAGCGCGCGAAGTGGTCCGCCGTCTCGAGCACGACGGCCACGGCGCCGCTGTCGCTGAGGTTCCAGTGCACCTGCGACGGGGAGGACGTCTCGTACACGGGGACGAGCACGGCCCCGGCGAACCAGGTCGCGAAGTCGACGAGCGTCCACTCGTAGCGCGTGCGGCACATCATGCCGACGACGTCGCCCGGCTCGATGCCGGCGGCGACGAGTCCCTTCGCGAGGGCACGGACCTGGTCGAGGAACGTGCGGCCGCTGACGTCCCGCCAGCCGCCGGTGCCGTCGGGGACGGCGAAGAGGGGCAGGTCGGGCGTCCTCGCGACGCGGGCCAGCAGGAGGTCCGTGGCGGTGTCGCCGGGCGCCGCCGGCACGGAGGCGGGGACGCCGTGCTCGCGCAGGCCTCCGGCGGGGGTGCCCGCGCCGCGCGCGGGTCGGGTGTCGTCGTTGTCGTGCACGGCAGCTCCTTCGGTACCGAACGATGTGGTGCGCCCACCCTAGCCGGACGCGCTCGAGGGGCGGGTCCCCGCGCTCCGCTGCCCGGCGGCTAGACTCGGCGCTCGTGCAGGCCATAGGTATCGACATCGGCGGGACGAAGATCGCGGGGGCGGTGGTCACGGAGCTGGGCGAGATCCTGGCCGAGCGCCGCGTGCCGACCGACGCCGCCGACTCCGGCGCCATCGTGGACGCCGTCGTGACGATGGTCCAGGAGCTCCGCGCCGAGCACCCGGAGGTCGTCGCCGCCGGCGTGGCCGCGCCCGGCTTCATCGACGCGTCGCAGTCCACCGTCTACTACACGCCCAACATCCCCTGGCGCAACGAGCCCCTGCGTGCCCGGCTCGCCGAGCGGCTCGACCTGCCGCTCACCATCGACAACGACGCGAACGCGGCCGGCTGGGCCGAGTTCCGCTACGGGGCCGGCCGGCTCGCCAGCGACATGACCATGCTCACCATCGGCACGGGCGTGGGCGGCGCCATCGTCGTCCAGGACGCCCTCCTCCGCGGCGGCTTCGGCACGGGCGGCGAGCTCGGGCACGTCCGCGTCGTCCCCGACGGGCTGCCCTGCGGCTGCGGCGCCCGCGGCTGCATCGAGCAGTACGGCTCGGGGCGCGCCCTGCTGCGCATGGCCGGAGCGATGGCCGACGCCGAGCCCGAGGGGCGCGGGGCAGCGCTGGCCGACGTGCGCCGCACCTCCGGGGAGCTCACCGGCCACGACGTCAGCGACCTGCTGCAGGCGGGCGACCCGGGCGCGCTGGCGGCCCTGGGCGAGCTGGGCTCGTGGCTCGGCCAGGCGGCGGCGTCGCTCAGCGTCGTGCTCGACCCGCAGGTCTTCGTCTTCGGCGGGGGAGTGGCCCAGGCCGGCGACCTCCTCCTCGACCCGGTGCGCGAGGCCTACCTCGCGCACCTCCCCGCCCGGGGCTACCACCCCGAGCCCGAGTTCGTCATCGCCGAGCTCGTGAACGACGCGGGCGTCGTGGGCGCCGCCGACCTGGCCCGCATCCACGCGGCCCGCCGCTAGTCCCGGACGCAGCGAGAGGCGCGACGATGCTGTACTGGATCCTCAAGACGTTCGTGGCGACGCCCCTGCTGACCACGGTCTTCCGGCCGTGGGTGCGGGGGCGCGAGCACGTCCCGGCGTCGGGCGCGGTGATCTTCGCGAGCAACCACTTGTCGTTCGTCGACTCGATCTTCTTGCCCATCGCCCTCGACCGGCGCATCTCGTTCCTCGCGAAGAGCGACTACTTCACGGGCCGCGGCCTCAAGGGTCGGCTCACCCGGCTGTTCTTCGACGCGACGGGCCAGCTGTCGATCGACCGCTCCGGCGGCAAGGCCTCCGAGGCCTCCCTCGCGACGGGCCTCGCCGTCCTGGCGCGCGGCGAGCAGCTCGGCATCTACCCGGAGGGCACCCGCAGCCCCGACGGCCGGATGTACCGCGGCCGCACGGGGGTCGCCCGCATGATCCTCGAGGGGCACGTCCCGGTCGTGCCCGTCGCCATGATCGGCACCGAGGCGGTCATGCCGACCGGCACGCGCGTCCCGAAGCTGCGTCGCGTGGGCGTCGTCTTCGGCGAGCCCCTCGACTTCAGCCGCTTCGAGGGCATGGAGGGCGACCGGTTCATCCTCCGGTCGATCACCGACGAGATCATGTACGAGCTCTCGCGCCTCAGCGAGCAGGACTACGAGGACGTCTACGCGTCCACCGTCAAGGAGCGTCGGGCCGCCGCGACCCGCTGACCGGTCGACCGGGCCGCCCGCGATAGGCTCGGACGTCGGACCCGCCCGGGTCCCGTCCGTCCCGAGACTCGAGGAAGACCGTGTCCCAGTCCTCAGAACCGTCCGTGCAGACCGATCCCCGCGTCCAGGACGGCCTCGACCGCTGGCGCACGCTGCCGATCAAGCAGCAGCCGGACTGGCTCGACGCGGACGCCCTGCAGGCGGCCTCGGCCGAGCTCGCGACGCTCCCGCCGCTCGTCTTCGCGGGCGAGGTCGACACGCTGCGCGACCGTCTCGCGACCGCCGCCCGGGGCGAGGCCTTCCTGCTGCAGGGCGGCGACTGCGCCGAGACCTTCGCGGGCGCGACCGCGGACCAGATCCGCGACCGGGTCAAGACGATCCTGCAGATGGCGGTCGTCCTCACCTACGGCGCGTCGATGCCCGTGATCAAGATGGGCCGCATGGCCGGCCAGTTCGCGAAGCCGCGCTCGAGCGACACCGAGACCCGCGACGGCGTGACCCTGCCCGCCTACCGCGGGGACATCGTCAACGGCTACGACTTCACGCCGCAGTCGCGCGAGGCCGACCCGGCCCGGCTGGTCAAGGGCTACCACACGTCCGCGTCCACCATCAACCTCATCCGCGCCTTCACGCAGGGCGGGTTCGCCGACCTCCGCCAGGTGCACAGCTGGAACAAGGGCTTCGCGGCCAACCCGGCCAACGCGCAGTACGAGCACCTGGCCCGCGAGATCGACAAGGCCATCCGCTTCATGGAGGCCGCCGGTGCCGACTTCGAGGAGCTCAAGCGCGTCGAGTTCTACACGAGCCACGAGGCGCTGCTCATGGACTACGAGCGGCCGTTGACCCGCATCGACTCGCGCACGGGCACGCCGTACCTCCTGTCGTCCCACTTCGCCTGGATCGGGGAGCGCACCCGTGACCTCGACGGCGCGCACGTCGACTACCTCTCCCGTGTCCGCAACCCGATCGGCGTCAAGCTCGGCCCCCGCACGACGCCGGACGACATGCTCCGGCTCATCGACGCGCTCGACCCGGACCGCGAGCCGGGACGGCTCACCTTCATCACGCGCATGGGCGCGGGCACGATCCGCGACGCCCTGCCGCCGCTGCTCGAGGCCATCAAGGGTGCCGACGCGACGCCGCTCTGGGTGAGCGACCCCATGCACGGCAACGGGCTCACGACGCCCACCGGGTACAAGACGCGGCGCTTCGACGAGATCGTCGACGAGGTCAAGGGCTTCTTCGAGGCCCACCGGGCCGCCGGGACGCACCCGGGCGGCATCCACATCGAGCTCACCGGCGACGACGTCACCGAGTGCCTCGGCGGCTCCGAGCACATCGACGAGGCCACGCTCGCGACGCGGTACGAGTCGCTGTGCGACCCGCGGCTCAACCACATGCAGTCCCTCGAGCTGGCGTTCCTCGTGGCCGAGGAGCTCTCGGCCGCCGGCGCCTGACCCCGGGGCCGGATGCCCGACCCTGCTGATCGGCCCTACTGGCGGTACTCGAGCCGGATCGTGCTGCCCGCGGGCACGGACGTCCCGGGGACGGGCGTGGTCCGGCTGACCGTGAGCTGGCCCCGCCAGTCGATGACCTCGCAGAGGATGTTGGTGCAGGGGTCGTAGCTGACGCGGAGGCCCAGCCGGTCGAGCGTGGCGGTGGCCCCGGTGATCGAGGCCCCGGTCACGTCGGGGAGGACGACCGGCGGGGGGCCGGACGACACCACGAGCGACATCTCGGCACCCGGTGCGACCGGACCCTCCTCCGTGGGCTCGGCCCGGAGCACGAGGCCGGCGGCGACGTCGGTGCTGTGCTCCTCGCCGGCCTGGACGCCCGTCAGCCCGACGGCCTGCAGGGCGCCGACCGCCTCGTCGATGCCGAGCCCGGCGACGTCGGGCACAGGTCCGAGCGAGACGGTGAGGGTGACGGGCTGCTGGTCGCCGTACTCACCCGCGCCCGCGAGGTCGACCGTCGTGCCGGAGGCGTCGACGCCCGAGACCTCGAGGACGGTCCCCACGGGTTCCTCCCCGAAGCGTCCGACCGACTCGCCGACGGAGAAGGACGACAGCGCGGCACGCGCCTCGTCCTCCTGCTGCCCCACGACGTCCGGGAGGCGCACCGGCTCGGGGCCCTGCGAGAGCACGAGTGTGACGGTCGCGCCGCGCTGGACGCTCCTGGCGGCGGCGGGGTCGGTGGCGGCCACCTGCCCGGCGGGCACGGTCACGGAGAAGTCCTGGGCGGTGGCCTCGGCGACGACGAACCCGGCGTCCGTGAGCTCCTGGGACGCCGCCGCGGGGTCGTCGCCGGTGACGTCGGGCACGATCGCCTGGGCGCCGGGGCCGACGGTGAACCACCAGCCGGCGCCGGCGGCGAGCAGCGCCAGCACGATGACGAGCACGACCGCCACGCGCCCGCGTCGGCGTCGCCGCGCAGCGGCGACCGCGAGGGCGTCGCCCGGCGCAGGAGGCACGGGGCCGGTGCGGTGACGGGCGCCCGGGAGCACGGTGGTCTCGCCCGTCGTGCCGAGCGGGCCCGTGCCCCTCGGGACGGCGGCGGGCGGCAGCACCATCGTGCGGGTCAGCGGGGGACCGCTGGGGTCGTGGAGCACGCGCTGCACGTCGACGACCTGCTCGAGCAGGGCACGGGCGTCGCGGGGACGGTGCTCCGGGTCACGAGCGGTCGCCCAGAGGACGAGCTCGTCGAGCTCGCCGGGCACGCCGGGCTCGCGGAGGCCCGGGGCGGGCACCGTGTCGTTCGCGTGCTGGTAGGCGATCTGCATGGGCTGCTCGCCCTTGTAGGGCTGCTCGCCGGTGAGCATCTCGTAGAGCATGATGCCGAGCGCGTAGATGTCGCTCCGGGTGTCGGCGACGCCGCGCGTGACGAGCTCGGGGGAGAGATAGGCGATCGTGCCCAGGAGCGCCGCGCCGGTCGCCGTGTTCGCGGTGGCGGCCCGGGCGAGGCCGAAGTCGCCGATCTTGATCCGGCCGTCGTCGGCGAGGAGCACGTTCTCGGGCTTGAGGTCCCGGTGCACGATGCCGGCGGCGTGGGCGGCGGCGAGCCCGGACAGCACGGCCTCGAGGATGTCCATGGCCTGCTCGGTCGTGAGGACGCGGTGGTCCTGGAGCAGCTCGCGCAGCGTGATGCCGGGCAGGTACTCCATGACCAGGTAGGCGCTGTCGTCGTCCTGGCCCTGGTCGAAGACGTTGACGACGTTGGGGTGGGCCAGGCGGGCGGCCGAGCGCGCCTCCTGCACGAAGCGTTCCTTGAACGAGGCGTCGTCGGCGAGGTGGCCGTGCATGATCTTGATCGCGACCCGGCGCTCGAGCCGCAGGTCGGTCGCGAGGTACACGGTGGCCATGCCGCCACGGGCGATCCGTGACCGGACCTGGTACCGGCCGTCGACGAGACGGCCGATCATCGGGTCGGTCTGGTTCGCGCTCACGCGCCCGATCCTACGGAAGCCGGAGGAGCGATCCCCTCCGACTCACCGTGCCGCCCGGAGCGGATCAGCCGAGCTGCGCGAGCCAGGTCCTGGCGGGACCCTCCCACTTGGCGTAGGCGTCCGGGTAGGCCGAGATCTGCACGGCCTGGGCGGCGACGGTGACGCTCATGCCGGTCCAGCCACGGACGTCGAGCAGGCCGCGGGTCCTGCCCTTGTTCGGGTTCGAGGGGCCGCCGAAGAAGAGCTTGGTGGCGTGCACGGGGTCGGTCAGCTGCGCGACGCTGCCCCAGCCGGTGCTCGGCCGCTGCTGGTACAGGCCGACCGAGTCACGGTCGCCGTAGTCGATGTTCCGCAGGCTGGACTCCTGGGCCGCGGCCGCCAGGGCGATGACGATGCCCCGGTCGGACACGCCGAGGCTGCGCCCGACCTGGATGATCGTGCGCGCGTTGCCCTGCTGCTCGGGCGTGAGCGCCGACGTCGTCGCGAACGAGGTCGGCGCGGCGGCCTCCACGATCACGCGCGGTGCGGAGACGGACGCCGTCGTCGCACCCGGGAGGCGGAGGGTCTTGCCGGCGTAGATCGTGCTCGTCCAGCTGAGGCCGTTGGCGGCCATGAGCGCCTGCACCGAGGTGCCGGTGCGGCCGGCGATGGAGCTGAGCGTGTCGCCCTTGGCGATGGTGTAGCCGGAGGACGCGGGCGCCGCGGAGGGGGCCTGTGCGGCGGCGCGGGGCGCGGCCGCGGGGGCCGCCGTCCCGCCGGGGAGCGTCAGCGTCTGGCCGGGGTAGATGATGCTCGAGAAGGTGAGCCCGTTGGCCTGGATGAGCTGCTGGGTCGACACGCCGTGCCGGCTCGCGATGGAGCTGAGAGTGTCCCCGCGCACGATGGTGTAGCTGCCGGAGGCCCGAGCCGGCGTGGGGGCCGGCGCCGCGGCGGGGGCCGGTGCCGCCGCCGTGAGGCGCAGCGCCTGCCCGGGGAAGATCGTGGACTTCCAGCTGAGGCCGTTGAGGGCGAGCACCGAGGCCGTGCTGAGGCCGAAGCGGCCGGCGATGGTCGCGACCGTGTCGCCGGAGACGACGGTGTAGCTCGAAGGGGCCGCGGCGAAGGTGCTGCGCTCCTCGCGGTCCGGCTCCGCGGCGACCGCGGCGGCCTGCACCGTGCGGGCGCGCTCGGCGCCGTCCCGCTGCTCGTCGCCGGGCGCGGTGTGGGGCCGGCGCTCGGGCTCGGTGGGGCGCTCGTCGGCGAAGACGGGGCCGGTCATGCCGAGGGACACGGCCATGGTGCCGGCCAGGACGATGGGGACCGTGCTGAGCAGCGAGCGGCTGATCCGGGCCTGGCGGTCGAGGACGGCGTCGGTCCCCGGGTCGGTCTGGGCGTCGTTCATGTGAGGTGTCCCCGGTGATCGGTCTGGAGAGCCAGGAGGCTCGGGTGGGCGGCGTCGCCCCGGAACAGGGCCGCCGACGGGCGCGTGGCGTCGGGCGACGCGCAGCACCGTGTCGGGCGGTGCGGACCTGGCAGGGTCCTGGGCGTCAGTCAACCACGACACCGGGTCCGGACGCGAGGCCCGTGAGCGGGGGCGGGTGCCCGGCGTCGCCGGGCCCGTGGCACAGTGGAGGGGTGACCGATCCCTCCGCCCAGCCCTGGTACGCCGAGCACGAGTGGCTGACCGTGCCCGACCTCGTCGAGCGGCTCGACGTCCCCGTCAGCCGAGTCCGCCGCCTCGTCGAGGAGCGTGCCCTCCTGGCCGTCCGCGTCGACGGCACCCTCGTCGTGCCGTCGGCGTTCCTCCGCGACGGCGAGCCGCTGCCCGAGCTCCGCGGCACGCTGACCGTCCTCGCCGACGACGGCTTCACCGACGACGAGGCCATGGAGTGGATGCTCTCGGCCGAGGACTCCCTGGGCACGACGCCCCTCGCCGCGCTCCTCGAGGGGCGCAAGGCCGAGGTGCGCAGGGTGGCGCAGAGCCTGCTCTGATCCGAGGGGCCCGTCCGGCCGCTCGCCTACCAGTCGCGTCGCGTGACCGTCTCGGCCAGGCGACGGAGCTGGTTCCGGGCCGAGGTCGCCAGGGGGGCGCGGGCGAGCGCGTGCTCGGCCCGCTCGACCTGGTCCGTGATGGCCTGTTCGACGGTGTCGACGGCCCCGCTGTCGCGGAGCGTCGCCTGGAGCATGCCGATCTGGTCGGCGTCGAGGTCGGGATCGCCGAGCAGCTCGTCGAGCAGTCGGACGGCGCTGGGCGGCAGGGCGCGCCGGGCGGTCGCCACCAGGACCGTCCGCTTGCCCTCGCGCAGGTCGTCGCCGGCCGGCTTGCCCGTGACGGCCGGGTCCCCGAAGACGCCGAGCAGGTCGTCGCGCAGCTGGTAGGCGATGCCGAGGGGCAGGCCGAAGTGCCGGAGCGCCTCGAGGTGCTCCGGGCGGCCCCCCGCCATGGCGCCGCCGATCGTCAGCGGGGCCTCCACGCTGTACTTGGCCGACTTGTAGACGATGACGCGCTGTGCCCTCCCGAGCAGCTCGGCCTCGGGCACGCTCCGCCACGCGTTCTCCTCGACGATGTCGAGGTACTGGCCGACCGTGACCTCCTGGCGCATCCGGTTGAACTCGCCGCGCGCCGCCACGGCCGCCTCGCGCGACGGCAGGGCGTCCAGGGCCCGGCTGACGAGCTCGTCGCTCCAGCCGAGCAGCAGGTCCCCGAAGAGCAGGGCGCCGGAGGTGCCGAACGATCCCGGTGCGCCGAGCCAGGCCCCGTCCCGGTGCAGCTGCTCGAACCTCCGGTGCGCGGAGGGCAGGCCGCGTCGGGTGTCGGAGTTGTCCATGATGTCGTCGTGGACGAGGGCCGCGGCGTGGAAGAGCTCGAGGCCCACTGCGGCGTCGACCACCGCGTCGAGGGAGCGGTCGTCCGTCCGGTCCGGCATGAGGTCGAAGTCGTCACCGAGGCCGGCCACGGACTGCCACCCCCAGTAGCAGAAGAGGGCCCGGAAGCGCTTGCCGCCGCGGAGCAGGTCGCTCGAGAACCGGGCGAAGGGATCGAGGTCGGGCGCGATGCCGACCAGGCCCGGTCGCCGCTCCTCGAGGAACTCGTCGATGCGCCCCTGGACGATGTCCACTAATCGCGTACTCTCAGCCACGCTGCATAGCCTAGCGAGCACGCGCGGGCCTACACTCGAGGCACTTGTCACGCGTCGATCCCGAGGCCCGTGGGCCTGTGCTCGAAGGGAACACCAAGATGCCGCTGTCCGAGCAGGAGCAACGACTCCTCGAAGAGATGGAGCGGAGTCTCTACACCAACGACTCCGACTTCGTCGCGACCGTCGGCCGTACCGGCCGGCCGAACTACACGGTCACCGTGCTGGGCGTGCTCGGCGCGCTCGTGGGCATCGCCGTGGTGGTCACCGGGGTCGTGCTGCGCGTGCCGCTGCTCGGCGTCGCCGGCTTCGTCGTCATGCTCGGCGGGGTCCTCTTCGCCATCGCGCCGCCGCGCCGCAAGGGCTCCGCTCCGGCGTCGTCCTCGGCCCGTGCTCCCCGGCCCTCCACCGGGCGGCCCGCGCAGCGACAGCGTTCCGGGCTCATGGACCGCCTCAACGAGCGGTGGGAACGCCGTCAGGACGGCGACCGCCGCTAGGCGCTCCACTCCGCTCCACCACGCGTCACGATCCACGGGGTCGGCCTTCGGGCCGGCCCCTTCTTCGTCGTCCGGGACCTGACGCCCAGGGACCTGACGCGCGCGGGCCGCGCCGGTCCCTCCCCGGTCCTCCACCCCTCGAGGCCCTGTGATCCCGGGCGCACGGAGTGCGTCCGCGCTTCCTCCGGCGCGCCGGTCGTTGTCTGGTGGGGCTCGGTGGAGTAAAGTGGAGGAAAGCGGTGGAGAGGGGTGCGGCATGTTCCTCGGCACCCACACGCCCAGGCTCGACGAGAAAGGTCGGATCATCCTCCCCGCCAAGTTCCGTGACGAGCTCGCCTCCGGGCTGGTCATGACGCGCGGGCAGGAGCGCTGCCTCTACGTCTTCAGCCGGTCGACCTTCGAGGAGATGCACGAGCGCATCCGCCAGGCACCCATCGCCAGCAAGCAGGGGCGCGACTTCCTGCGCGTCTTCCTCTCCGGGGCCAGCGACGAGGTGCCCGACAAGCAGCACCGCGTCACCATCCCCGCCCCGCTCCGCGAGTACGCGGGCCTCGACCGCGACCTCACCGTCATCGGGGCGGGCAACCGCGCCGAGATCTGGGCGACCAGCGCGTGGGACGCCTACTACGCCGCCCAGGAGGCCTCCTTCTCCGACACCTCGGAGGAGGTGGTCCCGGGGCTCTTCTAGCTCCTCGGCCCTGACTCCCAGCCGTCCGCCCTGGCGCACCTTCCCCGGTGCCAGGTCGGGATGGATGGGGATCAGGGCCGAGGATCCGGCCCCCGTCGCCATGGCAGAACAGATCCACGTCCCCGTCCTCCTCGAGCGCAGCCTCGACCTCCTCGCCCCGGCCCTCGACCGGCCCGGCGCGGTCGTCGTCGACTGCACCCTCGGGATGGGCGGCCACTCCGCCGCCCTGCTCGAGCGCTTCCCCGACGTCGTGCTCGTGGGGCTCGACCGCGACACGCAGGCCCTCGAGATCGCGGGGGAGCGGCTCCGGCCGCACGGCGACCGCGTGCACCTCGTGCACACCACCTACGACGGCATCGGCGACGCCCTCGACGGTCTCGGCATCGACGAGGTGCAGGGCGTGCTCTTCGACCTCGGCGTCTCGTCGCTCCAGCTCGACCGCGTCGAGCGGGGCTTCTCGTACTCGAAGGACGCCCCCCTCGACATGCGCATGGACCCCACCGGCGAGCTCACCGCGGAGCGCGTCCTGGCCGAGTACCCCGAGTCCGAGCTGCGGCGCATCTTCTACCAGTACGGCGAGGAGAAGCTCGCGCCGCGCTACGCCCGCCGCATCGTCGAGGCGCGGACCGAGCGCCCCCTGACCCGCAGCGGCGAGCTCGTCGACGTGCTCGTGGCCGCGACGCCGGCCGCGCTGCAGCGCGCGGGCCACCCCGCCAAGCGCGTCTTCCAGGCGCTGCGCATCGAGGTCAACGCCGAGCTGGCCTCGCTCGAGGCCGCCCTGCCCGTGGCGCTCGACCGCGTCGCGGTCGGCGGGCGGATCGTCGTCCTGGCCTACCAGTCCCTCGAGGACCGCTTCGTCAAGCGCGAGCTCGCGGCCCGCACCAGCTCGACCGCGCCCGCGGGCCTCCCCGTCGAGCTCCCCGAGCACCGTCCCGAGTTCTCCCTGCTCGTCCGGGGCGCCGAGCTGGCGTCCGACGACGAGCGGGCCCGCAACCCACGAGCGACCCCCGTGCGCCTGCGCGCGGCCGAACGCCTCCGGAGGCACGCATGAGCCCTGCGCCCGCCCTCGCCACCACCGCTCCCCAGCGCCGTGCCGAGTCCGTCCGCCCCGTCGAGGTCGCGCCCACGCGCGAGCAGCGGCGTGCCCGGCCCAAGGTGGCCTACGCCCTCGTGGCGACCGCGGCCCTCTTCGTGCTGCTGCTCACCCAGCTCGGCATCAGCATCGCCCTGAGCGACGGGGCGTACCAGATCTCGGCGCTCCAGTCGGAGCAGGCCGAGCTGGCCCGCGACCAGCAGAAGTTCTCCGAGCAGCTCGACGTCCTGTCGTCACCGCAGAACCTCGCGAACAACGCCGACGCGCTCGGCATGGTCCGCAACTCCAACCCCGTCTACCTCGACCTGACCACGGGTGTCGTGCACGGCGTCCCGGCACCGGCCGAGGCCGGGCCCGACGGCACGGGCGACAACCTCATCGGCAACACGCTCCTCGAGGGCGTCCCCCTCGCGGCCGGCGCGGCGCCGGTCGCCGGGGTCGACGGGACCTCCCCCGCGGCACCGGATGCCGCGCTCCCGGGCGCGGCGACCGCACCGGCCGAGGCAGGGTCGGTACCGTCGGCTGCGGACCAGCTGGCGGCCCCCGAGACCCGGTGACCACCGCCTGACCACCAGCACCACGACGACAGCGACCCGGCACCTCGGGTCGCGGTGAGGAACCCCCGTGCACGCTGCCCCTCGTTCCCGCAGGCTGCGGGTGACGCTCGCCATGGCCCTCGTCATCGGCCTCGTCGGCGTCTTCGTCGTCCGCCTCGCCGACATCCAGCTCGTGCAGGCCGCCGAGCTCAACGACCAGTCGAAGCACAAGCGGCAGATCGTGCAGACGACCTACGGCGACCGCGGCGACATCGTCGACCGCGACGGGACGGTCCTCGCCGGCAGCGTGACGCGCTACAACGTCACGGCGGCGCCCGCCTTCGCCGCCGAGACGAAGGTCACGCAGGAGGACGGCACGAAGGTCGAGATGACCGTGCCGGAGGTCATGGCCGAGATCGCCCGCGTCACCGGTGCGGACCCGGCCACCCTCGAGGACGCCGTCACGCGCGATCCCGAGGCGAACTTCGCCTACCTCGTGAAGGGCGTCGACGTCGACGCGTACCGCGCGGTCAAGGCCATGAAGATCTCCTACGTCTACTTCGAGCGGCAGTCCGCGCGCACCTACCCCAACGGCTCCGTGGCGGGCAACCTCACGGGGTTCATCGGCACCGACGGTCCGCAGGCCGGCCTCGAGCTCACCGAGGAGTCCTGCCTCGCGGGCACCGACGGCTCACAGACCTATGAGCGCGGCGCCGACGGCGTGCAGCTGCCCGGCAGCACCGTGACGACCGAGGAGGCCGTGGCCGGCGGCACGCTGCAGCTCACCATCGACAGCGACCTGCAGTACATGGTCCAGCAGGCCCTCGGCGAGCAGGCGGCCGCCATCGGCGCCGAGTCCGCCACGGCCGTCGTGCAGGAGGTGAAGACCGGCAAGCTCCTCGCCGTGGCCGACTCGCCGGCCGTCGACCCCAACGACGTCGACGGCACCGACGTGGCCGACCTCGGCTCGAAGGCCTTCACGGCCAGCTACGAGCCCGGCTCGACCTTCAAGGCCATGACGGCGGCCATGCTGCTCGACTCCGGGGTGGCCTCGCAGACCAGCCGCGTGACGGTGCCGTACTCGCGCTCCTTCCCGTGGGGGGGCGAGATCCACGACGCGACCTTCCACCCCACCGAGCAGCTCACGCTCGCGGGCGTCCTGCGCGACTCCTCGAACGTGGGGATCTCGCTGCTCGGCGAGAACCTGTCCAAGGACGCCCGTCACGACTACATGGTGCGCTTCGGCCTCGACGAGCCGACGGCCGTGGGCTTCAACGGCGAGCCGACCGCGGGCATCCGGCCGGCCTCGCAGTGGGACCAGCAGACCAGCATCAACACGATGTTCGGCCAGGGCGTCTCGACGACGGCCGTCCACATCGCGAGCATCTACCAGACGCTCGGCAACCACGGCACGAGGCTCCCCGTCTCGCTCGTCGAGGGCTGCACCGCCCCCGACGGCACCGTGACCGACGTGCCGAGCACCGAGGGCGTCCCCGTCGTCTCGGCGGCCGCGGCGGACGGCACCGTGCAGATGATCGAGAAGGTCGTCAGCGACGGCGACCTCAAGGACGTCCTCTCGATCCCCGGCTACCGCGTCGCGGCCAAGACGGGCACCGCCGAGGTCGCGAAGGCAGGAGGCGGCGGCTACGGCTCCGACCGCATCGTCTCGGTCGCGGGGCTCGCCCCCGCCGAGGACCCGCAGTTCGCCGTCGTCGTGACCTTCACGAAGCCCAGTACAGTGAAGACGTCGGCCGCTGCGGCGCCGACCTTCAACGAGATCATGTCCCAGGTCCTCGAGATGTACCGTGTGCCCCCGTCGACGGAGCCCGCGCCGGTCATCCCCACGACCTGGTGAGAGAAGAGGACCATTTGAGCGCCCGGACACCCCAGGTCCTCCGTCCGGAGCACCCCCAGGCGAGGTCCCTCGCCCAGCTCGTCAGCCACTTCGGCCTCGAGCACGAGGGGTCCCTGGACGGCGTCGAGATCACCGGCGTCACCCTGAGCACGGGAGACCTCCGGCCCGGCGACCTGTACGTCGGCGTCCCCGGCCAGCACCGGCACGGCGCCGAGTTCGCCGGGCAGGCACGCGAGGGCGGGGCGGTGGCGCTCCTCACGGACGCGGCCGGGGCGGACCTGGCCCGCGGCTCCGGCCTGCCCGTCGTGCTCGTCGACGCGCCGCGGGCGGCGCTCGGCGCCGTGTCCGCCTGGACCTACCGCACCGGGCCCGACGACGAGCTGCCCCTGCTGTTCGCCGTCACCGGCACGAACGGCAAGACGTCGACGTCGTACCTGCTCGAGGGCGTCCTCCGCCAGCTGGGGCTCGTCACCGGGCTGAGCAGCACGGCCGAGCGGCACATCGGCGACCTCACGGTCGTCAGCCGGCTCACCACCCCGGAGGCGAGCGAGATGCACGCCCTCCTGGCCCGCATGCGCGAGAGCGAGGTCCGCGCGGTCGCCGTCGAGGTGAGCGCGCAGGCGCTGAGCCGCGCCCGCGTCGACGGCATCGTCTTCGACGTCGCCGCGTTCACGAACCTCAGCCACGACCACCTCGACGACTACTCCGACATGGAGGAGTACTTCGAGGCCAAGCTGCCGCTGTTCCAGCCCGACCGGTCGCGCCGCGCGGTCGTGTCGCTGGACACCCCCTACGGACAGCGCGTCGTCGACAACGCGCGCGTGCCGCTCACCACGATCAGCGTCCGCCCCGAGATCGAGGCCGACTGGCGCGTGGAGCTGCTCGACGAGCAGGCCGCGTTCACCGAGTTCCGCCTGTCCGGCCCCGAGGGCCGCTCGCTCGTCACGCGCGTGCCGCTCATCGGCTGGCACATGGCCGCGAACGCCGCCCTCGCGATCGTCATGCTCGTCGAGGCGGGCTTCGAGCTCGAGGCCATCGGGCAGGCGCTGGACGCCGACGGCGGCATCCGGGCCTACCTGCCGGGCCGCACCGAGCGCGTCTCGGGCGATCGTGGACCGAGCGTCTACGTCGACTTCGGGCACAGCCCCGACGCCTTCGTGGCGACCCTCGCGGCCGTGCGCCGCTTCACGCCGGGCAAGGTCGTCATGCTCTTCGGCGCCGACGGCGACCGCGACACGACCAAGCGCGGGGAGATGGCCCGCGTGGCCGCCGAGGGCAGCGACGTCCTCGTCGTCACCGACCACCACCCCCGCTTCGAGGACGCCGCGTCCATCCGCGCGACCCTCGTCGGGGCCGCCCGCGAGGCCTTCCCCGACCACGAGATCCACGAGGTCAGCCCGCCCGAGGCGGCCATCCGCCACGCCGTGTCGCTCGTCGGCGAGGGCGACTCGATCCTCTGGGCGGGACCAGGGCACCAGGACTACCGCGACATCGAGGGGGTGCGCACGCCCTACTCCGCCCGGGACGAGGCGCGCGACGCGCTCCGAGAGGCCGGGTGGGCCGAGTGATCGCGCTGACCCCCGCCGAGGTCGCCGAGCTGACGGGCGGCCGCGTGGTCGCCCCCAGGGGCGGTGACGCCGTCTCCGTCGAGGCCCCGGTGAGCGGCCCCGTCGAGACCGACTCCCGCCTCGTGCGGGAGGGCTCGGTGTTCTTCGCCCTGCGCGGGGAGGAGACCGACGGCCACCGCTTCGTCGACGCGGCCGTCGCCTCCGGCGCCGCCCTCGTGGTCGCCGAGCGCGACCCGGGCACGAGCGTGCCGGTCGTCGTCGTCGACGACGGGGTCCGCGCCCTGTCGGCCCTCGCGGCCGGCGTCGTCGAGCGCGTCCGGGCGACGGGCGACCTCAGGGTCGTCGGCATCACCGGCTCGAACGGCAAGACGAGCACGAAGAACCTCCTGCGTGCGGTGCTCTCCGACGTCGCGCCCACGGTGGCGCCCCACGGCTCCTTCAACAACCACGTCGGTGCGCCCGTCTCGATGCTCCGCGTCGACGGGTCGACCCGGTACCTCGTCGTCGAGATGGGGGCCAGCGGTCCGGGCGAGATCGCGAAGCTCGTCGCCACGGCGAGGCCCGACACGGGCGTCGTCCTCAAGGTGGGCCTCGCCCACGCGGGCGGCTTCGGCGGCATCGAGGGCACCCGGCGCGCGAAGGCCGAGATGGTCACCGACCTCCCGCCGACGGCCGTCGCGGTGCTCAACGCCGACGACGACCGGGTCGCGAGCATGGCCGGCGACACGGCGGCGCGCGTGGTCACCTTCGGCCTGTCCGACGGTGCGGACCACCGAGCCTCCGACGTCGAGGTCTCCGCCTCCGGCACGTCGTTCACCTACGTGCACGGCGACCTCGTCCGACGCGTGCGGCTGCGGATCCTCGGCGAGCACCACGTCATGAACGCCCTCGCGACCCTCGCGGTCGCGGGGGAGTGGGGCCTCGACCTCGACCGTGCGTGCACCGTGCTGGAGGGCGTCGCCCGGGCCGAGCGCTGGCGGATGGAGGTGCTGCCCGCCGAGGGCGGCGTCACGGTCGTCAACGACGCCTACAACGCGAGCCCCGACTCCGTCGCGGCCGCCCTCAAGACCCTGGCCCAGATCGTCGGCCCCGGCCAGCGCTCCGTCGCGGTGCTCGGCGAGATGGCCGAGCTCGGCGACGCGGCGCAGGAGGAGCACGACCGGATCGGGCGGCTCGTCGTCCGCCTCAACGTGGCCCAGCTCGTCGTCGTCGGCCACGCCGCGCGGCACGTGCACATGGCGGCCGGCCTCGAGGGGTCGTGGGACGGCGAGTCCGTCTTCGTCGAGACCGTCGAGGAGGCCGAGGAGCGCCTCCGCGACCTGCTCCGAGAAGGAGACGTCGTGCTCGTGAAGTCGTCCAAGTCCGCCGGCCTGCGCCACCTCGGCGACCGCCTCGCGGGGGTGTCCGAGTGATCGCCCTCCTCGTCGGCGGCGGCGTCTCGCTGGCCTTCACGCTCCTCATGACGCCGGTCTTCATCCGGCTCTTCCACCGGCTCGGCTGGGGCCAGTTCATCCGCGACGACGGACCGCAGTCGCACCACACCAAGCGGGGCACCGCCACGATGGGCGGCATCGTGCTCATCATCGGCACGGTCCTCGGCTACTTCGTCGGCCACCTCGTGGCGCAGGACGCCGTCACCCTCAGCGGCGTGCTCGTGCTGTTCATGATGGTCGGGCTCGGCGCCGTCGGGTTCCTCGACGACTTCCTCAAGGTGCGCAAGCAGCGCAGCCTCGGCCTCGGCGGCTGGGCGAAGATCGCCGGGCAGGTCGTCGTGGGCGCCGTCTTCGCCGTCCTGGCCCTGTCGATCCCCAACGCCAACGGGCTCACGCCCGCGTCGCCCCGCATCTCGGGCGTCCGCGACATCCCGTGGCTCGACTTCATGTTCTTCGGCACCGTCATCGGCGGCGGGCTGTTCCTCGTGTGGGTCGTCCTCATCACCGTGAGCACCTCCAACGGCGTCAACGTCGCGGACGGCCTCGACGGCCTCGCGACGGGGTCCTCGATCCTCGCCATCGCGTCGTACATCTTCATCGGCTTCTGGCAGTTCAACCAGTCGTGCTTCTCGGTCCGCCTCGACGAGTCCACGAGGTCCGCCTGCTACACGGTGGCCAACCCGCTCGACCTGGCGGTCGTGGCGGCGGCCATCTGCGGCGGCCTCATCGGCTTCCTCTGGTGGAACACCTCGCCCGCGCAGATCTTCCTCGGCGACACGGGCTCGCTCGGCCTCGGCGGCGCCCTGGCCGCCCTCGCCATCCTCAGCCGCACCGAGCTCCTCCTCGTGCTCATCGGCGGCCTCTTCATCATCGTCACCGGGTCGGTGATCCTGCAGCGGGCCTACTTCAAGATCACCCACGGCAAGCGCATCTTCCTCATGAGCCCGCTGCACCACCACTTCGAGCTCAAGGGCTGGGCCGAGGTGACGGTCGTCGTCCGCTTCTGGATCATCGCCGGGCTCTTCGTGGCCGCCGGCGTCGGCGTCTTCTACCTCGAGTGGATCGTCCGCACCTCATGACGCACGACGCCACCGGTCACGACCGCCTCGACGGGCTCACCAGCTGGCACGCGGACTGGTCCGGCCTCCGGGTCGCCGTCCTCGGGCTCGGGGTCACGGGCTTCGCCGTCGCCGACACGCTCGCCGAGCTCGGCTCCGAGGTCGTCGTCGTCGCGCCCGACGTCGACGACGACCGGGCCGAGCTGCTCTCGCTCCTCGGCGCGCGCCTCCTGCTCGCGCCGTCGGAGGCGGCCCCGCCGGCCGAGCTCGACGAGCTCGGCCTCGACCTCGTCGTGGTGAGCCCCGGCTTCGCCCCGCACCACCCGTGGAGCACCTGGGCGGCCGGCTCGGGCGCGGCCGTCTGGGGCGACGTCGAGCTCGCCTGGCGGGTCCGCGACAAGGTGCCGGGGCGCACGGCCGACTGGCTGCTCGTCACGGGTACCAACGGCAAGACCACCACGACGCAGCTCACCGCCGCCATGGTGCTCGCCGACGGCCGGAAGGTCGCCCCGTGCGGCAACATCGGCGTCCCGGTCCTCGACGCCGTCCGCGACCCGGAGGGCTTCGACGTGCTCGTCGTCGAGCTCTCGAGCCACCAGCTGCACCAGCTGCCCACGACCGGCCCGGGCGCCCTGCGTCCGGTCGCGTCGACCTGCCTCAACCTCGAGGCCGACCACCTCCGCTGGCACGGGTCCTTCGAGGCGTACCGCGACGCCAAGGCGAAGGTGTACGAGAACACCGTCGTCGCCGCCGTCTGGTCCAAGGAGGACGACGCCACGCGGCGCATGGTCGAGGAGGCCGACGTCGTCGAGGGCTGCCGCGCCGTCGGCTTCGGGCTCGGGGCACCGGGACCGAGCGAGCTCGGCGTCGTCGCGGCGGAGGGCTCCGCCGTGCTCGTCGACCGGGCCTTCCTCGACGACCGTCGGCACCGGGCCCTCGAGCTCACCAGCGTCGAGGCGGCCGAGGCGGCCGGGCTGGGCGCCGACCACCTGCTGCTCGACGTCCTCGCGGCCGCGGCGCTGGCCCGCGCGGTCGACGTCGCGCCCGCGGCGATCCGGGACGCCGTGGCGACGTTCCGCGTCGACCGGCACCGGACCGAGGTCGTCGCGACGGCCGGGGGCGTGACCTGGGTCGACGACTCCAAGGCCACCAACCCGCACGCCGCGCAGGCGAGCCTCGCGGCCTTCCCCTCCGTCGTGTGGCTCGTCGGCGGCCTCCTCAAGGGCGTCGACCCCGACCCGCTCGTGGGCGACGCCGTCCGGTCCGGGCGCCTCCGGGCCGCCGTGCTGCTGGGGGCCGACCGCACCGAGCTGCGGGCCGCCTTCGCGCGACACGCCCCCGAGCTGACGGTCGTCGAGGTCGACGAGCCCGAGACTGGGCGCGTGATGCCGACGGCCGTCCGCCTGGCGGCCGGCCTCGCCTCCCGGGGCGACGCCGTGCTGCTGGCCCCCGCGGCGGCGTCCATGGACCAGTTCACCGACTACGCCGACCGCGGGCGCTCCTTCGCCCGGGCCGTGCACGACCACCTGGGAGGTGACGCCGATGGCGAGACCGCTGATCGGACTCCCGCGACGCCGGTCGACTGACCGGGCCGCGGCCGCCGAGCGCACCGGCACGGACGGCTCCGACGGGTCGGGGCGCTCCGCCGCCGCCGTCGTCGCCGTGCGCCGGCTCTTCGCCGCCGAGACGGGCACCTTCTGGCTCCTGCTGGGCACGACGCTCTTCCTCGTCGTGCTGGGCCTCGTCATGGTGCTCTCGTCGTCGAGCGTCGAGGAGTTCAAGGCGCACAATTCGTTCTTCGGGGCGTTCGGGCGCCAGGCGACGTTCGCCGCGATCGGGGTCCCGGCGATGCTCGTCGCCTCGCGCTTCCCCGTCTCCTTCTGGAAGCGCTGGGCGGTGCCGCTGCTGTTGTTCGCCGTGGTCCTCCAGGCCCTCGTCTTCACGCCCCTCGGCTACGAGGTCGGCGGCAACCGCAACTGGATCCGCGTCGGCGGCCTCACCGCCCAGCCGTCCGAGCTCGTCAAGCTCGCCCTTGCCGTCTGGCTGGGCACGACGCTCGCCCTCAAGCGCGACGTGCTCGACGACTGGCGCGAGCTGCTGCGCGCCCTCGTGCCCGCCGTGGCGGTGTCGATCGGGCTCGTCGTGGCCGGCGGCGACCTCGGGACGACCATGATCATGGTCCTGCTCGTCTTCGCGGCCGTGTGGTTCGCGGGCGTCAAGATCCGCTACCTCCTCGTGCCGCTGGCGGTCCTGGCCGTCGCGGTGCCGATCGTCACGCAGCTCTCGTCGAGCCGCACCGACCGCATCAGCGCGTGGCTGTCGGGCTGCACGGACGAGGCCGACTACCAGGCCGACTGCTGGCAGACCCTGCACGGGACCTGGGCCCTCGCCTCCGGTGGACTGTTCGGGGTGGGCCTCGGCAACTCGAAGTCGAAGTGGTCCTGGCTCCCCGAGGCCGACAACGACTTCATCTTCGCGATCATCGGCGAAGAGCTGGGCCTCGTCGGCGCCGTCGTCGTGCTCGCCCTCTTCATCGTCCTCGCCGTGTGCTTCGTGCGCATCGTGCGGCGCAGCCGCGACCCCTTCGTCCGCGTCGTGACCGGCGCGGTCATGGCCTGGATCGTCGGCCAGGCGCTCGTCAACATCGCCGTCGTGCTGGGGCTGCTGCCCGTCCTCGGCGTGCCGTTGCCGCTCATCTCGGCGGGAGGGTCGGCCCTCATCGTCACCC